>Peterbilt_p2__coassemble_3615_pt1 | contig 5895 bp, 9 predicted proteins | sample Peterbilt_p2__metabat2_low_PE_009 | metagenome-assembled genome bin Peterbilt_p2 | reverse complement strand
GCCGTTGGGAGGATTGCCCTTTATCGTGGATCTGTGGGGAGAAACAGAGGGAGGTAAGACCGTCACGCTGATGCTGGCGGCATCGGTCTGGGCAAATCCGGATGAAAATAATTATATTGGTGATTTCAAAACAACAGACGTTGCCCTGGAAGCAAGAGCAGACCTGCTCAACAGTTTCCCGATGATTTTAGATGATACAAGCAAGGTATCGGCCCGGATCAGGGATAACTTTGAGGGAATCGTATATGATTTGTGCTCTGGGAAAGGTAAGTCACGATCAAATAAAGAATTGGGAATGAATCGGGAGAACCGCTGGAAAAATGCAATTCTTACGAATGGAGAGAAGCCCCTTTCATCCTATGTTGATCAGGGGGGAGCTATTAACAGAATTTTGGAAGTGGAATGTGATGCAACGCATATCTACCAGGACCCACAGAGAACAGTTGACATATTAAAAAAGAACTATGGGCATGCAGGAAGAGACTTTGTAGAAGTGATCCGGAATATGGACCCAGAAGAACTAAGGCAGATTAACAAGGATATTCAAAACAAGATTTTTGATGATGAAAAAATGCAGAAGCAGAGTATTGCGCTCAGCATCGTTTTGACGGCAGATAAGATCGCAACAGACTATCTGTTCAAAGATGGCCAATACATTAGCTTAGAAGCGGCTCAGCGCGTTCTGACAGATAGAAATGAGGTATCTGACAATGAGCGCTGCTATGAATATATTTTATCAGCGATTGACATCAACCGGAGCAAGTTTGATCAGAACATTTCAGTCGGAGAAAAATGGGGCGTGATTGAAAAGGGATATGCGATCATCTATAACAATGTGTTTGACACGCTCTGTCAAAACGGGAAGTTTTCAAAAAAGGCGTTTCTTAGCTGGGCAGACCGTGAAGGGCTTCTGCAAACTCAGTCAAACCAGCCTACAAAGCTGAAAAAGATTGCCGGAACAACATCAAGGTGTGTATGGCTCCGTATGCAGCGGAACCCTGTGGAAGCACTGGATGAAGGATTTACGAGCCTGGATGACTTGCCGGAATACATGCAAGGAGAGCTTCCGTTTGACTGAAAGGTAACAAGTAACAAAGGTAACAAGCGATTCTGCGTTTATAGACGCGAAAAACATAGAAATATTCTTTTGCGAGAAAAAAGTTTCCCGCGCGTAAGAGCCTTGAAAAAACGTGTTACTTTTGTTACCTTTCCCAGAAACCCAGTATTTATGCGGTGTTGAGCGGTAACAAAACAGTAACATTGGTGCTTTTAACCTGTTACCTTGTGTTACTAGAAAGGAAATTATGGATGAATTAAAGACATTATATCAGATTCAGACGGAGATATGGCATCTGTTTAAGAAATATGGAGTCAAACGTTTGAAAGAAGATGAATGGGATGAGCTGTATCGAGAAGGTGATCAGGTGTTAAAAAAATACAGGGCACTTAACTCGGACATGGGACAACTGTTCGAAGATATGTACATAGCTCTCAGAAAATATTACCAACGAAAGGAGATAGTGTGATGAAACCAGTAAAAATTTATAAACCCGGTGAGAAATTATATATCCGAGAAGAAATTCCAGGACATTCCGCCAAAAAGGAGAAGGTAACAGTGGTGCAGCAATATCCTCATTTTGTCATGGTTCAAAACAAGCATGAAATCCGGTCAAGCATTACAAATGCAGAATTGTATGGACGCATTTTTAGAGCATTTGTAAAGAAAAATGGAACAAGAATGTATCTGGATGGGGAGGCAAGGCCTGTAAAAGTTTCAGAAGATGCAAGAAAATTTCCTGCATTGAATTTTGGAGGGAAAAACAAATGAAAACAGCATTATTTATTGTGATATTACTTGTGCTAATCGGCATCGGAGCAGCACTTTTGTACAAAATCGGCGAGGTAATTGTGGAATCGCAGGATACAGTGTGCCACGGAGAATACAGAAGATGGAGAAGAGAATATGAAGAAGCGGAAGAAGACAATGATGGAGATAGCCATTGAAAAGGCAGAGCGGGAGCTTGACCGGGAACTGAACATCCAGACGCCGCTCATCTACGGGTCGGCTGCCATTGCCCTGCGGCGTTTCTGGGGCTGGGGAACGAAGAGAATCCAGAAGGTGTTTGACCAGACGCAGGACATCTGGGAGGAGTGCTCCAGCACAAATGCAAAAAGCATGATACAGATGTTGGATGAACAGACGGGTATTGACCTGCGGATTCCGGGAAGCAACCGGAGCTGGAAAGATTTGGCGTTTTTAAACGCTGACATCAACATGAGGTTATCTCCGGAACGATGGCTGTACATGCGAAAACAGCAGATAAAATGGACGAATGCTCAGGTCAGGGCGTGCCTGTTCCTATCGCTCAACCGGGCGGAGGGGTTCGGCGGCACGCGGATACAGCGCCTTACAGAGCAGATGGACGCTGTGCAGCAGGAGTATAGCTGCAACGTGCCGGAGATTATAAAGGCTTGCAAAGAGATAGCGGGCGTGCAGTTACATAGTGCGCTGTTTGATAAAAAATGAGAGGAGAATGGCAATGACAAATAGAGAAAAGTATGCGAAAGAGATTTTGGATATTGTGTGCGCAGGGGAAGATATTGCTATAAAAAACGGAGCCCCGTGTGTATGCGACAATATAGAATGCAGTGAGTGTTATTTAAGTGATGGCGCTAATTGCAATGCAAAATTCGTAAAGTGGTGTAAGGCAGAATGCGACGAGCCATCTGGCGGCTGGCAGGAGCAGATGATGGGAGCGTTTCTGGGGGACAGCAGATTATGAGGGATTTGATAATAGATTGTTTCGCAGGAGGAGGCGGAGCAAGTGTAGGAATTGAAATGGCATTGGGGAGACCGGTCGATATTGCAATCAACCATGATCCACAGGCAATCCGCATGCACAAAGTCAACCATCCGGACACGCTGCATTTGACAGAGGACATTTTTAAGGTTGACCTGCAAAGATATGTAAAAGGGCGTCATGTTGCGCTGATGTGGGCTTCACCGGACTGCACAAGCCATTCCAAGGCAAAAGGAGGACAACCCCGAAAAAGCGGACTGAGAATCCTTCCGTGGGCGGTATACAAACACGCAAAAGAAATCTTGCCTGATGTGATTATCATGGAAAATGTTGAGGAAATACAACAGTGGGGCCCGCTTGATGAAAATGGACATCCTATCAAAGAACGCCTGGGCGAGGATTATAAGAAATTTATATCTGCCATGAAAGGATTGGGCTACATATTCGATAGCAGGGAGCTGGTGGCTGCTGATTACGGAGCACCGACAACGCGGAAACGCTGGTATGCAATTTTTAGGAGAGATGGGAAAGATATTGTCTGGCCGGAGCAGACGCATCTTAAAGATTCGGAGCCAAAATGGAAGCAATGTGGAGAGTACATCGACTGGTCTGATTTGGGGAAATCGATATTTGACAGACCAAAACCGCTGGCAGATGCCACACAGAAACGAATTGCGAACGGAATCCGAAAGTATATTCTGGAAAGCGAGCCATACGTAGTTCGAGACAAAAGAGCGGCGGCATTTATCATTCAGTATCACGGGGAGCAGAAAGCCGGGGATGCCAGAGGGCAGTTGTTATCGGAGCCGATCAAGACTATAGATACCAGTAACCGGTACGGACTTGTCACAGCGTTTATTACAAAGTTTTACAAGAGCGGCATTGGGCAAGGATGTGATGAACCGTTGCACACGATAACAACATCGCCAGGGCATTTCGGATTGGTCAGCGCATTTCTGATTAAATATTATGGTTCTGGCGGGAGTTGCCAGACAATAGACAGACCATTAGACACAATTACGACAAAAGACCGGTTCGGGCTTGTGAATGTGATATTGGATATTGACGGAGAGCAATATATCATCAAAGACATTTTTTTGCGTATGCTGAAGCCGGAGGAGTTAAAGCGGATGCAGGGATTTCCGGATGATTATATAATCGACCGAGATATTGACTGGAAGCCGTATCCGATCAAGGAGCAGGTTGCAAGGATTGGGAACAGTGTTGTGCCAGTTATGGCGGAAACATTAGTCAGGGCGAACTGCTCATACCTTAAAATTGGAGAAAGACTTCCGAATCTGAGAATAAATGACAGCGAAAATCAACTGAAATTTGCATAAATGAGCATTTAGCGGAGGATATATGAAGAGAGTATTAGACGCATGCTGCGGCAGTCGAATGTTTTACTTTGACAAGAGAGACCCAGATGTGATTTTTGCAGATGTCAGAGAGTTGGAGACCACTCTTTGTGATGGCAGGACACTGTTGGTCAAACCGGACGTGAAGATGGATTTCAGGGATATGCCGTATGCTGACAACAGTTTTAAAGTGGTCGTGTTCGACCCGCCACATTTAAGCAAAGCTGGAACGGGAAGTTGGCTGGCCAAGAAGTATGGGATTTTGCCAAAAGATTGGAAAATGTATTTAAAACAGGGATTTGATGAATGCTTAAGGGTTTTAGAACCGGACGGGCTACTCGTGTTTAAATGGAGCGAAGATCAGATAAAATTTTCCGAAGTCATAAAAACATTCGGGAAAAAACCGTTACTGGGGGATCAGAGAGGCAAAACCAGATGGGTAGTATTTATCAAGTAAACTGATATTTAAGGGAAGAAGTTTAAAATTGGCACAGAATTGTTAGTTTTACTTTGCAAGGATGTCTCGAACATGAGGTAATCGGAAACATTTTCGATAATCCAGAGTTGTTGGAGGTGTGATATGAGAATTATTTCGCAAAATTATTTTATCCATAACAGATTTTCGCTTAAAACGAAAAAGGCGCTGAAAAAGAAAAATTTCCCATTTTTTCGTTTCTTTCGTCATAGACTTACATATTTAAAAAGTAAACTTGATAGCCGGCATGAAGTTGCTGAGAAGAAAATGGAGGAATAATTTTAGCGTGAGAAAAAAGAAATGTATGAGAGAACATTATCCGGAATCTATATGCATGGTCGAAAAGATAGTGTTCTTTCACAAAACAAAATTTCGCATCTCTTTATGCGTACATGAGTATTATTGTCCTGTTTGTAAAAAGGCGCGAGATTTTTGGTTTATTGGTCTGAGCTTTAGTGGAGGAACAGAATATGGAAAAAACAAAAATAGATTGGTGCGATAGCACATGGAATCCTGTTACGGGATGCTTGCATGGATGCGAATATTGTTACGCAAGAGGAATTGCAAATAGATTTGGGTTCCATGCAAGTGAGCCGGACATAAATGAGAGAGTGCTGTTGGAAATGCCAATTAGTGCAGGGAAGAAAGTTCCGTATCCTTTTGACTTTCAGCCTACATTTCATCGTTACCGCCTCGAAGAATACGTCAATAAAAAGGATAGAAATATCTTTGTCTGTTCAATGGCTGATCTATTCGGAGATTGGGTTCCTGATGAATGGATTGAGGAAGTATTTAAAGCTTGTGAAAAAGCTCCGCAGCACAATTATCTTTTTCTTACAAAAAACCCCAAGCGATATGAAAAACTGCTTGATCAATATATGCCACCGAATATGTGGTTTGGTTGGTCTCAAACAGGACCAATGGGTAACAATGTTGTTTTTACAACGCACCATTCCGTGAAAACTTTCATCAGTATAGAGCCTTTGCTGAAACAATTTACGAACTTTCACATCAGGGGAGTGGATTGGGTAATTGTTGGCGCCGAAACTGGTAAGAGAAAAGAGAAGGTTGTTCCAGAAAAATCATGGATTGTGGATATTGTGAGTGCATGTAAAAAAGAAGATATTCCCGTATTCATGAAATCCAGCCTTGAAGGAATCTGGGGAGAACCATTGATACAGGAATTTCCGAAAGAGCTAATCCATAAAACTGATATTTAATTGAAAAACAGAGGGGAAGCCGCAGAATGTATCACCTAACC
>Peterbilt_p2__coassemble_1983_pt1 | contig 9642 bp, 7 predicted proteins | sample Peterbilt_p2__metabat2_low_PE_009 | metagenome-assembled genome bin Peterbilt_p2 | reverse complement strand
GTTCCGGTTGCCCTCAGTGGGTAAGGGTTCCTTTAGATTTTATCATTTTTTCCCGCCCTTTTCAATTTTCTCTGTAGCTTTGCTGTCGTCTGCTCAAAATAGCTTCGCCAGCCTTTTATCCTCGCAGAAATTCTTGATATTATACAAAAACAGGCTTTCGGTAATCCCGTTTTCCGTGATATACTCCTCGATATTTCCGTTAAAATACCGCGGGTCTATCACATGGATGCTCTCAAAATCGTTTACCGCAAAAGGAATCCACGCATTCGCAAAGGAATCCTTAAAAACAAGCAGATGTTTTCCATTCCGGTTCTGACTGCGTATCGTCAGCTCCGGGTGATTTCCGTTTAGAAACACCTGATACTTATCCTTCTTCCCGAGATTTCCCATCGCATAAACGCTGTTGCACACGTCCTTCCCGTACTGATAGCTCACCGTATACAGGACCTCCTCCTTCCTGCGATACAACTCTACCGTATCCTCTGCGCAGCCGCTTCCGAGCACTCTGGAATAAAGTGAACCCTGAAAACTCTCCGATACCCTTTCAATCTCAAACTGTTCCTCCCGCACTTCCCCGCCCCTGCTTTTTTTCCATTCCCCATACGCCAGAAATGCCCCGTACGTTGTCCAGTGATGATCGGTCTTATAAAAAATCCCTTCTTCAGCATCTTTTTCAAGTATTGTCTTTATGTTAACCCACTCCATATCACAAAGTTCACGTTCCACAAATTCCATTAACCTGTCCTGCTTTATATAAGGCGCATTTTCAGGCATTTTTTCATGTAATATTGCCCCCGCTGTTGGAACGATCATTACAGATATTTTCTGTTTCGGATACATTTTTGCATAAGTATTCAAAACTGTTATATTTTCTTCAAGCTGCTCCATATCTATTTCCTGCGGAAGCCATTTTTCTATCAGATAGCCTTCCTCCCCCAGATAAACTCCATTCACCTCTTTCGCACCTGTCAGCCGCATAAAATCCGACTTTGCAGAAATCCACCTGTCCCGCGCCGGAAACTGGTCGCTTATATACTTTTCCGCAGCCTTCATATATTCCCCGGATACCACCGCCTCTGCGGACAGCTCCGGCCTCTGTTCCAGATAACGGTTTTCGTTTTCTGAAAATCCCCGGTCGGCTCCAGTCGCAAAACATACCGGAACAATATACAAAGCCGCTAAAAACAAGGCTATCCCGGCGTTTCTTTCTATCTTCTTCATCTCAATTCCCATTCCGGAACACCATCATGCGCTCCAAATAAATCAAAACTTCTAAAACCTGAAATATAAAAACGGGTTATAACTGTCCCCTATCAGGAAACATACGCTGAGTAAAAACATCACTGCAAAGGCCGCTATCCCGAACACAGCCCCGCAGCGTGCTGTCAGGGCTGCCGCTTTTCCGCCCCTTTTCCCCCGGCATTTTTCCATCCTGCATATTTTCATCTCCTCTATCAGCCGTTTCATATATCCTGCAATATTCATACTGAACAGCGCGCATACGGCTATCAGGAGCACATTCGCCGACAGGTAATAGGAAGCGTTCCCGTTCCATATCCCCGCCTGTCCGCCGCCGAACATCGTCTTTATATATAATCCTGCCTTAGACACATCTTCAAACGCAAATATCACCCAGCTTATCATTACCAGAACAACCGCATAAATATGCGATGCCCATGCAGGGATTTTTCGCAGCAGCTTTTCCAGAAACAGCTTTTCTGCCATCAGGAGAAGGCCAAAATATAAGCCCCATAAAACGAAATTCCAACTGGCTCCATGCCAGAATCCGGTCAGACACCATACAGTCAAAATGTTCAATATCTGACGCATCATCCCGCACCTGTTCCCGCCCATCGGAATATAGATATATTCCCGAAACCATGTTCCCAGAGAAATATGCCACCGCCGCCAAAATTCCGTAATGCTTTTGGAACAGTAGGGATGGGCAAAGTTTTCACGAAAATGAAAACCGAACATTTCCCCCAGTCCTATCGCCATATCTGAATATCCTGAAAAATCAAAATAAATCTGAAACGAGAACGCCGCCGCTCCTATCCACGCCTCTCCTGCCGAGAGCGACGCCGGGCTCTGTGCAGATATCTGTTCCCACACTCTTCCGATATTATTTGCCAGCAGCACCTTCTTGGAAAGCCCTTCGATAAAGCGGCGTATTCCATAAGAAAAGCCCTCTGCCGTCTCCGTGCGGTCCGCCAGCTGCCGGTCTATATCCTTATACTGTACGATAGGCCCCGCCACAAGCTGAGGAAACATTGTCACATACGCGCCGAAACTGACAATATTTTTCTGTACCGCCGCATCGCCCCGGTACACATCTATCGTATAGGACATCGTCTGAAACGTATAAAATGAAATCCCTATCGGCAGCGCAACGTCCAAAAGCGGAACAGACGTATGAAATGCCCTGTTTACATTGTCCAGAAAAAAATTCCCGTACTTAAAAAAACACAAAATGCCGAGATTTATCACAACAGAATTCACGAGCACTGCCGTCGCCCAGCATTTAACATGCTTAGATTTGAAATTTCCTATCAATATTCCGTTTATATAATCAAACACCGTCGAAAAGAGCATGATAACGATGTAAACCGGTTCTCCCCAGGAATAAAATATCAGGCTGAAAAAGAGCAGAACGCCGTTTCTCAGCTTTTTCGGACAAATATAGTACGCCAGCAGCACTGCGGGCAGAAAAAAGAAAATAAACGTCGTGCTGGAAAATACCAACTTCCCGTCCTCCTCAGAAATATTTTGAAAGTATCTCTCCCGCTTCTTTTCCATCGGCGACGCATACCGCAAGATATTTTCCTGAACGTTTTATCACTGCGTTATCCAGCTTTTTGACCTCTTTAGGAATATAAGACTCAAAACTCTCCTTCTGCTCCTGAATCCGCGACCTTGCAAGCTCCTCCGCCTGCTTTGCATCCTCTTCCGCTTCAAACGAAAACAGCGCTATCTCCTCCGCTGTCGCGCCGCTGCTGAGATAGACGACAGCCTCCTTTGCATTGCCGATGCCGTATAGCTTTTCAACGGTCGCCCCATCTGCCGGATTCAGCTCGTCCTCAAAACCTGCATTTTTCAAAAGTTCCTCTGCTGCCGCATTCAGGACAGCGCTGTCGTCCTGTTTTTCGCCGTTTTGTGCATCCGCGCCATCTTCTTCGCCTGCTGCGCTCAAATCATCCTGCTGCGCCTCTGACGCGCTTACAGAGGCATTTATTTTATTTTCCCCTTCATTTTCCCGTCCGCCGCATGCCGCAAGCATCACAGACACCATTCCGACTATCATCAAAACCTTTATTTTTTTCATCTTCCTCTTCCCCTTTCCTTTATTCCGCCTGTACCGTATGCGTTTCCAGATAATCCAGCCATTTTACGCAATATTCTTTTTTCAGATGTATCCCGTCTGTTGCAGCGTCCTCCGGCAGTGTCCCGTCCTCTCCGGCAACCGCCTCTGCCGCCGCAACAAAATACACCTGCTTCTCCTCTGCCATCTCCTGAAGGAGCTCGTTATACTCTGCGATTTTTTCATTTTTGATATAGCTGTGCGTCCCGGATACCTCCTTTGATACCGGAAGTATCTGCTGTACATAAATCTGTGCCCCGGGATTTATTTCTTTTACCGCATCGATGACCTTTCCGTATTTATTGATAAAAACATCTTTATACGGCCATCCTGTCTCATTGATGCCAAGCATGATATAGACCTTGTCGAACTGCGTCATTTTCAGCGCATCCATGACCGTTACCTTCGTCCCGTCTATATTGACCGCAGGCTTTGTGAACACCGTATCGACCATCAGACCTTTGTGCGTATATTCTATGGCATTATTCAGCCCTGTATTCAGTATCAGCCCCTCTGTCCGGGAATCCCCGATAAATACCGTGCCGTCAAACCATGTGCTGTCCACCTTGGGCGCTTCCGGTACGGGCGTTGAAAAATCATATCCCACCGCAGCCTGACTCACGCTCTCTCCATTCTCAAAAACAGCGTTATCTGTTCGCTCTTCACTCTCCAAAGCAGCCGTCTGTTCTGTTGGCTGTTCTGTCATCAGCTCTGTTGTCTGCCCTTCTTCCCGCTCTGCCGCCTGCTCTGTTGACTGTTCCGTTGCCTGTACTTCTGTCTGCTCCGCCGCCTTCTGTCCTGCCTCCAGCCTGTCCGTCCCGAACAGAACGCCAAGCAATATCGAGCCTGCCGCCAACACTAAAACAAGCGGCCATATCATATTTTTTCTCCGTTTTTTTCTCTTCATGTCATATCCTCTCTTTCGCACTTGTAACATTAAGATGTTCCGGGTTTCCAAAAAGTTTGCATAAAATAAAATATTTTTTATTTTCCCTTGACTTTACAGCGGCTGTATAGATTAGCATTCAAAACAGTTGAAGAATTTCAGTAAGGAGGTAAATTCATTATGAAAACTCTTTTTTCAAGAGTGACCATCAGCGGCCGACAGATATTCGGTCTGTCCGCCCTCATTCTTTTGTCCGCGGTCGGGGAAATGCTCCTTCCTTCCCTGCTCGCACAGATGATAAACCGCGGCGTAAACAATGCTGCCAAAAAGACAATACTGATACTCGCCCTCATCATGGCAGTCATCACCTTTTTTGCCTGTATCATCAACTTCCTTTCCGTAAAGATAGCATCCCGCATCTCTACCGATTTTGCCGCAAAGCTGCGGTCGGAGGTTTTTGAACAGGTGCAGAGCTTCTCCTGCGCCGAGCTGGATCGTTTCGGAACAGCGAGCCTTGTAACCCGCAGCACCTCTGACATCACAAACGTCCAGAACTTTTTGACGATGCTGCTGCGTATCGGCATTCTCGCTCCCATGATGGCTGCCGCAGGACTCGTTTTTTCAGCCGCGACCGGCGGAAAAGTCAGCTCAGTGCTCACCATCGCTATCCCTGTGCTCCTTCTGGCTCTGGGCGCAGTCGTAGCTGCGGCTTCCCGCTATTCCGTCCTGCTCCGCCAAAAGCTCGACGGCATCAACCGCCTTTTCCTCGAATCTCTGGAAGGCGTCAGGGTCATCCGTGCATTTAATAAACAGAAAACCGAAATAGAACGGTTTGGAGAGTTAAACAACGGCTATGCGGACACTTCCATGACTGCAGGACGCATCACAAGCCTTCTGATGCCAGCCATAAATGTTATTTTCGGAGTGACCACTGCCGCAGTTTTGGGACTCGGCTCATTTTATGTGGAATCCGGCGCGATGGAGGTCGGTTCTCTTGTCGCAAACAGCCAGTATATCAGCATGGTTCTCATGTCCGTCATGATGCTCGCTCTCGTCATCATGATGCTCCCCACAACCTACGCCTGCTCAAAGCGCATCGCAGAGGTTCTGGAAACGTCCTCTTCCGTAAAGGACGGCGATTTTGCCTTTGAAGAACGCCCTCTTCGTTCCACCCTTGAGTTCCGGCACGTTACCTTCGCCTATCCCGGCGCCGATGAGCCGATTTTAAAGGATGTCAGCTTTACTTCCCGTCCCGGCGAAGTAACAGCCATTATCGGCGGCACCGGACGCGGAAAATCCAGTATTTTGAAGCTTATCCCCCGCCTGTATGATCCGCTTTTCGGAGAAGTGCTCATTGATGGCGTAAATGCCCGCGACTACCGAATATCCGACCTTCGTTCCATCGTCGGATATGTTCCTCAGAAAAACGTACTTTTTTCCGGAGACATCGCCTCCAATCTGAATTTCGGCAGCGAGGACGGAACTTTATCCGACTGGGAACACGCCGCCCACATTGCCTGTGCGGATGAATTTATTGAGAAAAAGAAAGAAAAATACCACGATCCCATCGCCCAGGGCGGCTCCAATCTATCCGGAGGCCAGCGTCAGCGTATGGCGATCGCACGGGCTCTTATGAAAAAGCCTGAAATCTATGTATTTGACGACAGCTTTTCCGCCCTTGATATGAAGACCGATCAGGTCCTGCGGAAGCGTCTGAAAGAAAATATCGGAAATGCAACAGTCATTATGGTAGCCCAGAGAATAAGCACCATTCTGGATGCCGACCGTATCCTCGTTATTGACGATGGACAGGTCATCGGCCAGGGAACTCATGACGAGCTCATCAAAACCTGTTCTGTTTATCGGGAAATTGCGGAACTACAGCTTGGAAAGGAGAATCTTTCATGAAAAATAAAGCGATATGGAAACGGCTTTTTTCCTACTTAAAGCCTTGTCTGGCGCGACTCTTTTTTACCCTTATCTTTGCCGCCGTCAGCACTGCCTTCATGGTGCTCGCACCGTTTCTCATCGGCAAAGTGACAACGACGCTGTTTGACAGCATCCGTGACGGAGTTTTTTACTGGCAGACCCTCCTCACACTGCTTTTGTGCCTCGTATTCATCTATCTTGTTTCACAGCTTTTTTCCGTCCTGCAGGGCTTTTCCATGGCAAAGCTCACCGCTGACGTTATGAAAAGGCTGCGTTCCGACATCGATGCAAAAATGCACCGGCTCAAGCTCAACTATTACGACACCCATACGCACGGCGATATCCTCAGCGTCATCACAAATGATGTCGATACTCTGAATAATGCTCTGAGCCAGAACCTGACGTCTATCGTCACACAGATTATCACAGCCATAGGCATTCTCGCCATGATGCTCGCTATCAGCCCTTCCCTGACTCTCATCCCCGTCATCATGGTACCGCTCTCCCTGCTGAGTGCTGCCCGCGTCATGAAGGCCAGCGAAAAATATTACGGGCAACAACAGGAGCTTCTCGGAGCATTGAACGGATATATAGAAGAAATGTATAACGGTCAACAGGTCGTACAGACTTTTAACTATCAAAAAAGAGCCTCCAAAGCCTTTGGTCTTTTAAACGAAAAGCTTCGGGAAAGCTCCCGGAAAGCCGAAACCACCGCAGGCGCAGTCACTCCCGTCACAACGCTCGTCAACGACCTCGGATATGTACTTTGTGCCGCAATAGGCTGTTTCCGCGCAATCGGTGGCATCCTCACCGTAGGAAACGTACAGGCAATGCTGGAATATACCAGAAAATTTGCCGAGCCCTTCTCTACCCTTGCAGGAATGGCCGGAAGCTTCGGAGCCGCAGCCGCCGCAGGAAACCGTATTTTTTCACTGCTCGATGCAGAGGAAGTCATCCCGGATCCTCAGAACTGTATCGTTCCCGAACAGGCCTCCGGCACTGTAACGTTCCAAAATGTAAGCTTTGGTTATACACCGGACCGTCCTCTGATGAAAGACGTGAGCTTCTCCATCCTTCCCGGTCAGAAAGCTGCTGTTGTCGGACCTACCGGTGCGGGAAAAACGACGCTCGTTAACCTTCTGATGCGCTTTTATGAGATAAACAGCGGTTCTATCCTTGTAGACGGCATCGATATACGGGACATGTCCCGGGCCGAGCTCAGAAGCCATTTCGGCATGGTCTTACAGGACACCTGGCTATTCGAGGGAAGCATCCGTGACAATATCGGTTACTCCTCAGAAAATATGCCCTTTGAAGAAATCCTGTCCGCTGCAAAATCGGCATGCGCTCACAGCTTTATCAAAACGCTGCCCGGCGGCTACGACATGATTCTTTCCAAGGGAGCAGAAAACATTTCTCAGGGAGAACGCCAGCTTCTGACGATTGCCAGAGCTCTCGCCGCCACCCCCGAGATAATGATACTCGATGAAGCGACCAGCAACGTCGACACTCATACGGAAGCCCTTATCCAGCATGCCATGGCAGAGCTGATGAAGGGACGCACAAGCTTCGTTATCGCCCACCGTCTTTCTACCATCAGGGATGTGGATATCATCCTCTACATGGAAGACGGAGACATCAAGGAAATGGGCAGCCATGACGAGCTGATGGCTAAAAACGGGAAATACGCTGCGCTTTACAACAGTCAGTTTTCTTCTGTTTCCAGCCTTTCAAAACGATAACGCTGTTTTACCTGAGGATATTTTTCCCGATCCACTTCCCCCATAAACATTTCATAGGGGCGTGCACAGATTTTAAAGGGAGCGTAAAGAGCCTGATATACTACCAGCATTTCACCTGTTTCGGTATGCTCTGCGACCGCCAGCACCTTATAAAGATATTTCGTGCTCTCCTGCGGCTCCCACTCTCTTTTAAAATGTTTTACAATATCGCCGGTGCGAATGTCTCTTTTCAGGGACGATGTACCGGCGTTTTTCTTTTTCTCCATCCTCTCCGGCGCATCCAAATCCTCATATTCCTCCCGGTCAAGCGAAACCGGCACTCCTGATTTTCCTTCGATATGGACGCCGCCATACCATGTCCCAGTCGTCTCAAAAACATCTCCGATCTCGTATTCTGAAGAAAATTCATCGTTCTTTTTAATGATTTTGATTTTACCCATTGTTGTCTCCTTTTGTTTAAAATAAATGTGCTTACACTTCTTTTCACCCCGATCAGCGCGTTATCTCCCCACTGCCCGAAACTGCTCCCAAAATCGAAAGAGCAGCAACGATTATTACTAATCATCACTGCTCAAACGTACGTTTCCGGCGGGAATCGAACCCACAACTAGCGCTTAGGAGGCGCTTGTTATATCCATTTAACTACGGAAACAGTTCTACTATTTACAGGCTTCTCTCCTGCCGATATACAGAAGTGCCCTAACGCTTCTATTATATCGGCTTCCTCTATAATTGTCAAATCATTTATGCTCAAGCCGCAGATTCTCTATATCACAGCCGCCCTCAACAAGAACGGGTGGCTCGCATCCTTACGCATCCGGATAGTTCACATATCCCTGAAGCCACACACTCCCCTTAAAACGTCTCCCCACAGCCGGTTCTCCCATCAGATCCATGCTGTTAATACCTACTTTCATATTCAGGTCATTGCAGCAAACCGTTAAAATATAAACGTTTTCTCCGGTCATGCTGTTTTTTACCCGCTTCATGTCCGTAATCTCTCCGAGAATCGAATACTGATCGCACTCCACTCCGTACGGCATAAAATAAGTATCTACAAGGCTGAATATATCTGCTTTCTGAATTTTTTTGGAAATTGCGGTATAAGTATCCATATCCTCAAGCGTCAGATTTTCGATAGCTTCTTCGTCACCGCCGCGCGCTGCCTGTATCAGACGATTGCGCTCAACAGTATCCCTTGCAATCTTCTTTTTCTGTCTTTCGCTCTTCTGTATCGGCATCATAATAGTACCGTGGCAGGACAATGCCGAAAGATTCAGAGACGTTCCTCTTATCGGCAATCTGCCCTCTCCCTGCAGCTTCAGATAAGGAATCATATTCTGTAAATAAAAAATAAGAGAAACCCCTACTCTCGGATCGTCGCATATCCCTGCATATGATTCCTTCGCCGCATGTCGCTCAATGGAGATATCCTCTCCCGAGCTCACTGTTTCTGACCGCAGATAGGGAAAATAGTAGTCAAATGTATAATTATCTTCGTCATCAAATTCCCCGCACACCGCAATCCCGATATCCTCGGCAAAATTCCTGTCAAATTCAGCTATCAGGCTTTTTTCAGTGAGTGTCGTGCAGCTTCTTTCATCTGCATGAACAATGATTTCCTTTACCAGACTCTGAATCTGCTTTTTCTCTGTGTATTCACTAAAGCCAACTGCTCTTAAATATTTATGCAAGAATTTCACCTCGTTTTTTGATTTGTAAAAAAG
>Peterbilt_p2__coassemble_1718_pt1 | contig 10838 bp, 9 predicted proteins | sample Peterbilt_p2__metabat2_low_PE_009 | metagenome-assembled genome bin Peterbilt_p2 | reverse complement strand
ATTTATTCCATTACCTCTCCATTTTCCGTCACGATTGGTGCAAGCTCCGTTGCATCGCCATACAGATCCTTTCTCGCCAGCAAATATTCCTTCAACTCATCTCTGCTTTGAAATCTTGTTGCCTGAAAGGGCGCCATCGGTCCATACTTTTCTACAAATAAAAGCCCGTTCTTTGTCTCCGCCAGTATTCCTGTATGACCGACAAACCTCACCTTATCCTCGGGCGAATGCAGATAAACACAAATCAGAGAAAGCTTATCGCCTGTTATTTCCACCGCTCTCTTTTCCCACGCCTCCTCAATCCGTTCCTTCTGATCCTCCAGCGTATCTGCATCCTCTACAGACACCTGATTATAAAGCGTTACAAAATCCGTCCGTTCCTCCTCGCTCATCTGATATTCCGGAACGGTATCAATTGCTTCCACATCAAACATCAGCCATACATCCGCATCGTTTCCTGTTCCCGCCGTGCTGATCTGGTCTTTCAGCAGAAAAAAAGCAGTAAGACGGCAATTAAGCCACTGCAAATAGGAATAGGCTTCCGCTGAATCATTCAGCATCACCCCGCTGTAATCCACCCCTTCCTCCGGAAGCTTCCCAAACCCTTCCGGAAAGGAAAAATTTTGTGCAGTCGCATTAAAATCTGTTATCCACTTTTTGACCCTTTCCGTCTGCTCCTGTGTTATGCCGCAGCTTTCCAGCTCTTTCAAAACTTCATTTTCTGAAGTCTGATCCGCCATGTTCGTATACTCACTCTCTTTTTTCCCGCAGCCTCCCAACGATAACATAAAACATAACACAACTGCCCATACTAAAATTGTCTTTCTCATCCTGATTCCTTTCTTTTATTAATAGACTATCTGATCTCTACGCCTTCATCCGGCCTCACTTTATAGATAAAAATCTTTTAAAAAAAGTTTTACCCGAATGCAACCTTCTCATTCCAAAATACGTTATAATAGGCACAGGCGGCAGATACAGTATTCCTGCCGCCGCTCATTATCATAATAATCAAGGAGAACATCATTATGAAAAAACTTATCGTACTGCTTCTTGCGGCATCCATGACCGCATCCCTTACTGCCTGCGGCGGTTCTTCCACCCAGGGCTCGACTGCTGCCAATACCGAATCCTCCGTTGAAAGCGAGATTGCTTCCGAGACAGCAGCTCCTGAAGAAACCGTTACGGAAAGCCTTTCTGAAACAGAAACTGCTGCAGGAGAGACCGGCACGGATTCCTCCGAATCCATTTCTTCCCCTGAAGCAGATTTGCTTAACTCTATCTATACTTCCTTTGCAGAAGATCAGAAATTCCCCATCGGCGGCGGCGATTCCGCAAATCTTGTAATGGATGCGCCCGGCGCTTTTGATATCACAAATGTTGAAGAACTGGAATCTTCTCTTGGATTTCCTTCCTCACAGGCTGCCAACATCGACGGTGCGGCTTCCATGATCCATATGATGAATGCCAATACCTTTACCGGCGCGGCTTATCATCTGATCGACGGCGCTGACGCAGACGCCTTCGCCGAGGCAGTAAAGGAAACTGTTCTTGCAAAGCAGTGGATCTGCGGCATGCCCGACACGCTTGTCATCCTTTCTGCAGACGGTTACATTATCACCGCCTATGGCAATGCCGAGCTGATTGAGAATTTCAAGACGACTGCTCTTTCCGCAGTCAGCGGCTCTGAGGTCATCCTCGAAACCCCTATCACCGAATAATACTCAATTCTTTCAGGCTTTCGCAAGATTGAATCGCTGATGCAGCCTTCCGGTTCCGGAGCTGACTCAGAGATGCTTTCTTCGGAAGCCTGCTCTGAAAGGAACTGTCATCATGCTTTTTTCCAGTATCCCATTTCTTTACTACTTTTTGCCGCCTGTTCTGGCGCTGTACTTTTTTGCCCCTAAAAAATGGAAAAATACGGTGCTCTTACTGGCAAGCCTTATTTTTTACGGCTGGGGAGAACCCAAATATGTGCTCCTCATGCTCGTCTCCGTTTTACTCAGCTATCTGTTCGGCCTTCTTATCGAGCGGTTTCGGACTACTCCCGCCGCAAAGGCGGTCTGCGTCCTTTCTGTTGCGGTCAGTCTGTCCTTTCTGCTCTATTTTAAATATACCGACTTTTTTATCGAAAGCTTCAATGCCGTTACAGGACAGAGCATCCCTCTGTTGAAGATAGCGCTTCCTATCGGCATCAGTTTTTATACATTCCAGATAATCAGCTACACCATCGACGTTTACAGAGGCGTCCCCGCGCAGAAAAGCTATATCCGTCTGGCGGCGTATATTTCCATGTTCCCTCAGCTCATCGCCGGGCCCATCGTGCGCTACTCCGATATCGCAGCGCAGCTTGAAGAACGCTCTTTTTCAGTTTCTGCCGCTGCCAATGGTATCCGGCGATTTATCCTCGGCCTTTCCAAAAAAATCCTCCTTGCCAACCAGCTCGGGGAATTCTGCGCCGTATTCCGCGCCTCCGATGAAAAATCCGTGCTCTTTTACTGGCTCTATGCCGCCGCCTTTGCCCTCCAGATTTACTTTGACTTCTCGGGCTACAGCGACATGGCCATCGGGCTCGGCAAAATACTCGGCTTCGATTTCCTTGAAAATTTCAACTATCCCTATATTTCAGCCAGCATCACCGAATTCTGGCGTCGCTGGCACATGTCGCTCGGCACATGGTTCCGCGATTACGTCTATATCCCTCTGGGAGGCAACCGCAAAGGGCCGGCGCGCCAAATCCTCAACATCCTTATCGTCTGGGCGTTAACGGGTTTCTGGCACGGTGCGGCATGGAACTTTGCCGTCTGGGGGCTTTTGTTCGCAGCCCTTCTCATCGCAGAAAAGCTCTGGCTTTTAAAGCCTCTGAAAAAATGCCGGCTCTTCTCCCATATTTATGTGCTGTTTTTTGTAACGATCAGCTTTGTTATCTTTAACGCACAGGATATGGCGCAGGCAGTCTCCGATATCGGCGGCCTTTTCGGCGCAGGCGCACTCCCTCTTATTTCCGGGCAAACTCTCTATTATATGAGAAGCTTCGGCGTCGTCCTTGGCGCTGCTGCCATCGGCGCTACGCCTCTGATAAAGAGCCTTGCCCTGAAAGCTTCCTCCTGCCCCAAAACAGCGCGTATCGTCACTATCGCGGAACCCGTTTTGCTCATGGCTCTCCTGCTTGTCATGACCGGATACCTCGTAGACGGCTCCTTTAATCCATTTTTATATTTCAGATTTTAAACGGAGAGACAGATATGGATAATAAACGAAAAAACATCATCACCTGCGCCCTGTTCGGCACATTTTTTGCGGCAGCCTTCCTTGCCTGCGTTTTTCTGCCCAAAAAGACCTATTCGGATTCCGAACGCAGACCGCTCGCTTCAATGCCCGAATTTTCTGTGAAAACAGTCGCAAATGGACGCTTTATGAGCGGCTTTGAAAGCTATTCGCAGGATACTTTTCCGCTGCGCGACCGGTTCCGTACGCTCAAAGCCCTTTCTGCTACAAAGCTTTTCCTCAAAAAAGACAACAACGGCATTTACGAATCCGACGGATATGCTGCCGCAATGGCATACCCGATGAACCAGGCATCCCTTCAGCGCGCCGCAGCCCGTTTCCGTTATGTATACGATACCTGCCTTGATGAAACCAACCGCATCTTTTTCTCTGTTATCCCCGATAAAAACTGTTATCTGGCAGAAGAAAGCGGACATCTTTCCATGGACTACGCCCTGTTTGAACAGGAAATGGCAAGGCTTATGGATTTCGCGCAGTATATCCCCGTTTCCGACCTTTTAGAAAAAGAGGACTACTACAAAACCGATACCCACTGGCGTCAGGAAAAGATAACCGATGTGGCGCAGCGTCTCCTTTCTAAGATGTCTCCCAGCCAGACGCCAGCAACCGCGCCCGACTATCGCCCTGTCACCGCCACCGAGACCTTCTCCGGCGTATACACGGGTCAATCCGCCCTTCCCCTCAAGGCAGAGCCCCTTATCTATCTGACAAGCGACACCCTGGAAGGCTGTCGTGTTTATGACTGGCAGAACAGCAGGGAAATCCCTGTCTATGATACTGACCGGGCATCAGGGAAAGACCCCTATGAACTTTTTCTCTCCGGCTCATTGTCGCTCATAACGATCGACAACCCCAACGCAGCCTCTGACCGTCAGCTCGTCCTTTTCCGCGATTCCTTCGGCTCCAGCATCGCTCCTCTTCTCATCGAAGACTATTCCCGCGTTATACTGGCCGATATCAGATATATCCAGCCTGCTTATCTGACAAAATTCGTGGACTTCACAAACAGCGACGTGCTCTTTTTATACAGCACCCTCGTCCTCAACAACAGTGATACCTTAAAATAAACTGTCTTCCCCCGCTTAGGAGTTTGAAAAAGTGTGCGCATAATCGTGTTTTTTATTCGATAGGAAATAATCTTTCCTATCGAATAAAAAAGCCGTATCAGCATCAAGCTGACACGGCTTTTTCAATACTCTGTTATATCACCTTAGATAAAAATTCCTTCAACCTTTCATTTTTCGGATGATCGAAAAATTCCTCCGGTGTATTCTCTTCCTTTATCTTTCCTTCATCCACAAAAAGTACGCGGCTCGCAACCTCACGCGCAAATCCCATCTCATGCGTCACAATTACCATCGTCATTCCCTCATGAGCCAGGTCACGCATAACAGAAAGAACTTCGCCTACCATTTCCGGATCGAGCGCGCTGGTAGGCTCGTCAAAAAGCATTACATCAGGATGCATGCACAGAGAACGCACGATTGCTATCCTCTGCTTCTGACCGCCGGAAAGCTGCGCCGGATAAACGTTCGCCTTTTCTGCAAGTCCCACGCGCGCAAGAAGCTCCATCGCCTCTTTTTCCGCTTCTTCTTTGGACTTTTTCAGCACCTTAATCGGCGCCAGCGTCATATTATCCAAAATCGTCTTATTCGCAAACAGATTGAAATGCTGGAATACCATGCCGATTTTCTGGCGATACACGTTGATATCGCTCTTTGGATCAGTGATCGCTTTTCCCTCAAAAAGGATTTCCCCGCTCGTCGGCATTTCCAGAAGATTCAGGGAACGCAGAAAAGTGGACTTTCCGGAACCGGATGGACCGATGATAGCCACTACCTCTCCCTTACGGATCGTCGCGTCAATATGATCTAAAACCTGCACCTTCCCGAAAGATTTGCAGAGCTGTTTAATCTCAAATAATACCTCACCGCTCATTGACACGCAGTCTCCTTTCCAGTCTTTCCATCAGCGCGGATAAAAAGCTCACACTTACCAGATAGATAAGCGCTGCTGCAAACAGCGGCATATACGGATCGTACGTCTGGCTGCGTACCGTATTCGCACCGTGCGTCACATCTGTCAGCGCAATATAGCCGCAGATAGACGTCTCCTTTAACAGCGTGATAAACTCGTTTCCAAGAGCCGGGAGCACGTTCTTTAACGCCTGCGGGATAACAATATGCCACATCGTCTGCACATAAGTCAGCCCCAGACTTCTTCCCGCTTCAAACTGTCCCTGATCCACCGACATGATACCGGAGCGGAAAATCTCCGCAACATATGCACCGGAGTTGATACCAAATGTCAAAATAGCGACAAGACGCTTGCTCACATCCACTGAACCGAATACGATGTAATACATGATCAAAAGCTGTATCATCGCAGGAGTCCCTCGGATAACCGTCAGATACAGCTTACACACCGCATTTAAAATTTTTACGACAAGCGGAGGACGCTCCAGCTTATCCGCCGAAGAGCGCACCACTGCGATGAGGACGCCGATAACGACGCCCACTATCACCGCAAAAAACGATACGATGTATGTTGTTCCCAAGCCTTCTGTAAAATATCTCCACCGCTCGTCCGTTATGAAATTGGCAATAAACCTTGCTTTAAAATCTTCCATTTTCTATATGCTTTCTAATCTTCTCTTATTTTTTTACGATAACGACCTGACTTGCAGTCGCATAGGTATCAGTAAAATCAACGCTCAGCTTACGCTCTTCCGTTACAGTCATGCCCGCAGCGCCGAAATCTGCCTTGCCGGAAACGACTGCGTTTACGATCGCGTCAAATTCCATATCTTCAACCTTTAACTCATAGCCTAAAACATCACATACAGCCTGTGCAATATCAGGGTCGATACCAACAACTTCCTGATTCTCATAATATTCATAAGGCTCAAAGGTCGCGTTGGTCGCCATTACCAGAGTGCCGTTGGAACGGTCAACGCCTTCGGGAGAAGTATAAGGATGCTGGCCTGCCTCATCGCCGATATAGTTGGAAATGATGGAATCCAGAACGCCGTCTGCCTCAAGCTGAGCCAGCGCCTCATTTATCTTTGCCGTCAGGTCGCCGTTATCCTTATTTACGCACATCGCGTATTCCTCGGAAGAAAGCTCCTCATCCAAAAGCTGCAGGTCATCATTCTTCTCTACAAAAGCTTTTGCCGGATTGTAATCGATGACTACGCAGTCTATCTTGCCCTGCTTGAGCGCCTGAATAGCATCCGCGCCCTTGTTGTAACGCTCTACGGTCGCGCCGTCGTTCTTCTCATAATCGGTAGCCAGCTGGTCGCCTGTCGTTCCCAGCTGAACGCCTATCTTCTTGCCTGCAAGATCAAATGCTGCTGCCGCCTCTGTACCGGCTTCTGTTTCTGCTGCCGCGGTGCTTTCCGCTTCCGTCTCTGCAACTGCTGTGCTTTCAACTGCTGCGGTGCTTTCTGCCGGAGCTTCAGAACCGCACGCCGTCAAAGAAAATACCATGGCTGCCGCCATTGCCGCTGTCAGTAATTTTTTCATTTTCATCTCTTTTTCCTCCTCATGAAAGGTCCTGTCTGCAGGGCCTCTTCTCACTGCATAAATATTCGATATTGCTTTCATCGGATATCTCGTATTGACTATACTTATAATACCATATATTTTTTAAAAATCAAGTATAAATTTTCACATATTATTCACTTTTTTAAGGATTTTATGCATAAATATTCCCAATTGCACTGTATATACATCAAAATATACATACCTTTAAGGAAATCCCTGTCTGTCCGGGATTTCACACTTTTTTCGCAATTTTATCGCAGATTCATCACAGCTTTTCAACAGTTCCAACACAATTTCCCCTTATACTGCAAAGCATAGAAACAAAAAAAACGCAATAAGCTTTCAAATAGCAAAAGGAGTGAATTTTCATGTACGAATACGAAAATCAGAATATCAACAACGAACAACAAACCTATCAATATCAGGATATCCCGTCCGGCAGCCCGCTGCCCCAGCCGCGCCCTCCTAAAAAGAAAAAGGGGAACGCCGCCCGCATCGCCAAAAAGGCCGGGGCCATCGCACTGAGCGCCGCTTTATTCGGCGGCATCGCTTCAGGAACTTTTCTTGCTGTCAACTACGCCGCAGGCTACAGCCCCTCAGTCGCCAATGCAGCAAATACGCCTGATGCTTCAGTAAATCAGACTGACAGTACCCAGCAGGCGAGCTCCCTGCTGAAAGCGACCAGCTCTCCCGACGGACAGACAGCTTCCGGAGCTCTCGATGTTTCTTCCGTTGCCTCCTCCGTCATGCCCTCCATCGTTTCCATTACGAACAAATCCGTTCAGGAAGTGCAAAACTATTTCAACATGTTCGGATATGGAGGACACAGCCAACAGGTTGAAAGCGAAAGCGTCGGCTCCGGCATCATCATTGGTAAAAACGACAGTGAGCTTCTCATCGTGACAAACTACCATGTCGTCCAAAACGCCGACACCCTTTCCGCAAGCTTTATTGATAACTCTGTCTGCGAAGCAAATTTAAAGGGAACCGATCCTGATAACGATCTGGCGGTAATCGCAATTCCGTTATCCAGCATTTCTGAAAGTACCATGGGACAGATAAAAGTCGCGACTATCGGGGATTCCGATACGCTTAAGGTCGGCGAACAGGTTGTCGCTATCGGCAACGCCTTAGGCTACGGCCAGTCTGTTACCACAGGCATTGTGAGCGCTACAAACCGTACTATCAGCACCGCTGTTACAAAAAATGCTGAAAACGTTCCGTCTTATATCCAGACAGACGCTGCTATCAACCCCGGAAACTCCGGCGGAGCCCTCGTCAACATGAACGGCGAAGTCATCGGCATCAACTCCGCAAAGCTTGCCAGCACCGAAGTAGAAGGCATGGGATATGCGATTCCCGTATCAAGGGTTTCCGATATCATCGAAACGCTGATGAATGAAACAACCCGCAGCAAGGTTTCCTCTGATCAGCAATCGGCCCTCGGCATTTCCGGGCTCACCGTTGACGCCACCGTAACAAATGCATACGGAATCCCTTCCGGAGTATACGTTGCAGAGGTTACAGAAAACGGCAGCGCACAGACAGCGGGCATCAAAGCCGGAGATGTCATTACCAAATTTGATGGCAAAACCGTTTCCGATGTTCAGGAATTAAAAGATATGCTTCAATATTACGCAGCCGGCGAAACCGTCATCGTTACCGTAAAAACTCCCGGTCATGCAAATACCTATGAAGAACGCGAATTCTCTGTGACCCTCAGCTCCGCGCTGAGTACAGAGGCAGAAACAGAAACAGAAGATTCAGCTGTTAACAGAGGAAATATCATCATTCACTGACTGGAAAATATAATTTTTAGAAAAAATCGCCGCCACCCGTTTTTCGGATGACGGCGATTCTACGCTTTTCTCACAAAATTATCTTCTGCTATCTTACTTTTTCTCGTCTTTCTCTTTTTCCCACCAGCCTCTGCGGCTTTCCTTTTCTTCTTCCTCCTGCTCGTCTTTTTCAACGATTATCTTTTTCACAAGAGCAGTATCTACCCGCTGGTCCTCCAGCTTCTCCACATGTATCTGCAGCCCGTTTACCTCAACGTCGAACTCGCTCCCGTCTGCAGGAATCGTCCGCAGGCAGCTGAATATCATACCGCCCAGCGTATCATAATCCATATCCTCCGGCAGCTCGATATCCAGCGCCTCCGCGATATCTTCGATATAAGCGCCGCCCGATATCCGCCAGAGATTCTCTTCCAGCTGTACGATTTCCGGAGGCTCCGTAGGATCAAATTCATCATAAATATTCCCGACGATTTCCTCAAGCAGGTCTTCCATCGTTATCACGCCCGCCGTCTGACCATATTCATCGATGACTATCGCGATATGCACCTTTCCTTTCTGCATGTCGCGGAACAAGTCGTCCGCATGGATGGTATCAGGGACAAAATAAGGCTTTCTTAAAAGTCCCTTCAATCCTTCCGGGCTGTCACTTCTTCTATCCAACAGATAATCCCTTGCATTTAAAATCCCGACAATATCATTGATATCCTCATCGTAGACCGGATATCGGGACAAACCGCTTTCACGAATCGTTTTTAATATCTCCTCATCCGTCTCATCAATCGAAAATGCTACCACATCAGGCTCGCGCGTCATCGCATCACGCACTGAAATATCATCAAACCGGAACACATTCTGAATCCATTCCTGCTCTTCCTGATCTATTGTTCCTTTCTCTCCGCCCAAATCTACCATCATGCGGATTTCTTCTTCCGTTACAGCTTCCTCTTCTGACTCCGTTTTCATATGAAGAAGACGCAGCATCAGGTTTGTGGATTTTGATAAAAACCAGATGACCGGACGCATCACAACTGCCAGCCCGCCTACAACACCGCTTGTAAATCTTGCCACTTCCATAGGTTTCTGCATCGCGATCCGCTTAGGAACAAGCTCGCCGAAGATGAGCGTGAAATATGACAAAATAATCGTTATCACAATGACTGCAAGCGCATCGAGCACGGCAGGGCTGATCACCGTAAATCCAAGATCTTCATAAATCCAGTCTACCAAATACCCTGAAAAACTGTCTGCCGCAAACGCACTTCCCAAAAATCCTGCCAGTGTGATGCCGACCTGTATCGTCGATAAAAACGCATTCGGCTCTTCCACCAGCTTCAGCAGCCTTCCCGCCTTTTTATCCCCTTCTTCTTCCATCTTCCTCAGCTTCGCACTGTTCAGCGAAACGACTGCTATTTCTGATGCCGCAAAAAATGCGTTCAGAAATATCAAAACTACCTGTACCAATAACTGTCTGGGTATAGAACTCAAAATAACTCTCTCCTTTTTCTCGTATCAATGCTCATACCATACAAATTGTATCATTCTTCTCTTTTCTGCGTTCTCCATGCCAAAAAACACAAAAAGACATAACCCGTCAAGGATTTCTCAACAGGCTATGTCTCTTGTTTTTATATTCGCAATGTTATCCAGAAAATTCGTTTCCCCGTCTGGGTCCGCGTTATCCATGAAAACTGTATCCTTTCTTATCGTAATATGACTTTTTCAATTATAACTGTATAGAAGGGATTCTGTCAAGAACATTTTCACTTTTCAGTTTACAACAAAAAACCCCGAAAAATCAATTTCCGAGGTTTTGTCAGAGGCGCGAACCGGATTTGAACCGGTGATAAGGGTGTTGCAGACCCGTGCCTTACCACTTGGCTATCGCGCCATATCTAATTATATGCTTTACACTTGTAAAAATGACTCCAACGGGAATCGAACCCGTGTTACCGCCGTGAAAGGGCGATGTCTTAACCGCTTGACCATGGAGCCGTAGCTCCCCCTGTTGGACTCGAACCAACGACACTGCGGTTAACAGCCGCATGCTCTACCGACTGAGCTAAGGAGGAATAGACCCATCTAGTGGATCTTCTGCCTGAAAGTATTCTGTCAGTTGCCTTCCTTTATACCTTCAAAACTGAACACTGAAGCTCTCTTGTATCTTCCATTCAACATCTTCCTATCAACCTGTCAGGATAAGCCCTCG
>Peterbilt_p2__coassemble_1716_pt1 | contig 10852 bp, 5 predicted proteins | sample Peterbilt_p2__metabat2_low_PE_009 | metagenome-assembled genome bin Peterbilt_p2 | reverse complement strand
AAAGAGCATACTTTTCGGGACAAAGTTGGAATTTTGGGTATTGTAGTTGAAATGAGCGGCTTCTATAATTATATTCCAGAAAAATTTTCAGTAAAGGAGTGTATCCGATGGAAGAGAAGAAAGAAAAAGGAAATTTCTGGCTTACTCTGGCAAATTTTATTGTCAATAAGCGGAAAGCTTTTCTGGTTTTGTTTGCGATCGCCTGTGTCTACTGCGCATTTTGTATGAACAAAACAACAGTAAATCAGGATATAACAAAGTACCTTCCGGCAGACAGTGAGACGCGGATCGGTCTTACTCTGATGGATGAGCAGTTTGTCACCTATGGAAATGCCCGGATCATGGTGTCAAATATTACATGGTCGGATGCAGATGCTCTGGTGACCAATCTGGAGCAGATAAAAGGTGTTAAAGAGGTAGCCTTTGATAATTCAGAAGATCATTACAGAGGGACTAATGCGCTCTTTGAAGTGACATTTGACGGAACGGAAGATGATGAGATCAGTAAAAATGCCAAAAAAGAAGTTACGGAGCTTTTGGCGAGTTATGATACATATGTTTCTTCTCCGGTAGGATCGGAGCAGGAGCAGATGGATGCGCTCAGTAAGGATATGAATCTGATTCTGGTACTGGCAGTCATCATCATTGTGGGAGTATTGCTCTTATCAACAAAAGCATATATGGAGATTCCGGTGCTCCTGATCACATTCGGGGTGGCGGCTCTTTTAAACAAGGGAACCAATTTCTGGCTGGGTACAATTTCCAGTGTCACAGATTCTATTGCCGTTGTACTTCAGCTGGCGCTGGCGATTGATTATGCCATTATTTTTTGTGACCGTTTTATGGAAGAGCATGAAACAATGGACGCAGAGTCGGCGGTAAAGGTTGCGCTGTCAAAGGCAATACCGGAAATCAGTGCTTCTTCGCTGACGACGATTTCCGGAATGGTGGCTATGATGTTCATGCATTTCCGGTTGGGGTATGACATGGGTATCGTGCTTGTCAAGGCAATCATTTTCAGCCTGATTTCAGTATTTTTCCTGATGCCGGCAATTTTAATGATTTTTGCTAAAGGAATTGATGGCAGTCATCATAAAAGCTTTGTTCCCAATATTTCCTTTGCGGGAAAGTGGGCAAATCTGACCAGATTTATCATTCCTCCGGTGTTTGTTGTAATTATATGTCTGGCGGCCTGGACCTCAAATCATTGCACTTATCTGTATGATGTTAATTCTGTTCCAAGTGCGCATGAAAATGAAAGCCGTCTGGCAAAACGCAGGATCGAAGAAGAGTTTGGCGTTTCCAATCAAATGGCAGTTCTTGTGCCAAAGGGAGATTATGAATCGGAGAAGAAGGTTTTAAAAGAGCTGGATCAGCTGGACTATGTCAATACGGTACTGGGGCTTGCCAATGTGGAGATTGACGAGGATCATGTGCTGACGGATAAACTGGCGCCCAGGGCATTTTCCGAACTGACAGATCTGGATGTTGAAGTTGTGCGGCTGCTGTATATGGCATATGCGTATGACCAGGGACAGAATGGCCCGATTTTTACCGGGATTGATGAATACAGCGTGCCGTTGATCGATATGTTCCTGTTTCTGCATGAACAGTATGAGGAAGGATATGTTACGCTGGATGCGGAGATGGATAAAAATCTGAACGATCTTTATGATACGCTTCATGATGCGCAGCTTCAGCTGCAGGGAGAAGATTACTCCCGTCTGGTATTGACGACCAATCTGCCTACAGAAGGAGAAAAAACATATGCTGCCATGGATGAAATCCGCAGTATATGTGCGGCTTGCTATGGTGATGAAGTTATTCTTGTAGGGGATTCTACAAGCAATCATGATCAGATGACATCCTTTGCAACAGACAATATTATTATCAGTGTACTTTCAGCACTGTTTGTCATGATCATCCTGTTGTTTACGTTCCAGTCGGCGGGGCTTCCGGTACTTCTTGTTTTAACGATTCAGGGCAGTATCTGGATCAACTTTTCGGTGCCTGCCATTACAGGAAGCGGAATCTTCTTTATTGCTTATCTGATCGTTTCTGCGATTCAGATGGGTGCTACAATAGATTATGCAATCGTAATCTCAAGCCGGTATATGGCGTTGAAAAAACAGATGCCGATCAAAGAGGCGATCATTGAAACAATCAATCAGGCATTTCCGACAATCTTTACATCCGGAACAATTCTGACAGGAGCAGGATTTTTGATCGGGCAGATCGCGTCGGATGCGACTGTAGCATCTATTGGTACAGCGCTTGGACGAGGAACGCTGATCTCTATCGGTCTTGTTTTATTCGTATTGCCTCAGATATTGCTTCTGGGAGATCTGATCATTGAAAAAACAGCGCTGACGATCAATCTGCCGCAGGCAACACGCAGAGATGTGTCGGGGAAAATGACGGTCAACGGTCATGTGAAAGGTTATGTACAGGGTGAGATCGATGCGGATATCAAGGGAAGCTTTAATGGTTCCATGCAGGCATCTTTTGATACAAAGCTGCTGGGTGCAAAACAGACGGAGCTGACCGTTGATGCGGATAAAGAAGCGGATGCAGGACAGGAGGGAAACGGGAATGAAGAAAAATAAAAGCTGGAAAAAAGGTCTGGCGCTTTTGACGGCAGCAGCCCTGACGGCAGCTTCGCTGACCGGTCCCGGAATGGTGGCATATGCAGAAGGACGGCAGGCGGCGGAAGAAAACCTGCGGGATAAGGAGGCGGCTGCCGAGAAGGTTGTGATTTCAACAAGAGAGGAGTTCCTGAAATTTGCAAAATACTGTCGGGATGATTTTTACAGCTATGGAAAGGTGTTTTCTCTGGAAAATGACATTGATTTGTCCGGAACATCTTTTCAGGGAATTCCGTATTTTCAGGGAACGCTTGAGGGAAACGGACATGTGATCTCCGGGCTTTTGATGATCAGGGAAGGTTCTGATTACGGGCTATTCCGGTATGTGGGAAAGGCGGGGAAAATCAAGGATCTGAAGGTTTCCGGAAAGGTAGAACTGACAGGAAGTGGGAAAAACGCGGGCGGTATAGTCGGAATCAATCACGGGATTGTGGAAAACTGCAGTTTTGAAGGGACGGTATCTGCGGGAGAGTCTTCGGGCGGAATCTGCGGACTCAATAAAGAGGATGGAATCCTGATGTCATGTGTCTCTTCAGGGAGCATAAGAGCTACCAATGAGACAGGCGGAATCTGCGGACTCAACAGAGGAATCATTCAAAAGTGTACCAATAAAAGCGCCATTAATGATGAGGATCTGAAGATGACACTGGATTTAAACGGGATTGATCTGGGAACGCTGAATGTAACACAGAATGTTGTCACCCGTAATAATCTGGGAGGAATTGCAGGGCGTTCTTACGGGACAATCTCAGAATGTGTCAATGAAGGAAAGATCGGTTATCCTCATGTGGGCTATAATGCCGGGGGCATCGCAGGACGGCAGAGCGGGACGATCATAAATTGTGTCAATAAAGGACAGGTGCTTGGACGTAAGGATGTTGGGGGGATTGCGGGGCAGGCGGAACCCTATCGGGAGTCGGAATATCTTTCGGAACATCTGGAAAAAGTAAGGGAAGATTTTGCGACGATCAATCATCTGATGCGTCAGATGTCGGACGCATTAAGTTCGGTATCTGATGATACCAAGGATTATGTACAGATGCTTCAGGGGCAGTATGAGGATGTCGTTGACACATTGGACAGAGAAATCAAAGCGATGCGGGATGCGGTGTCCGGAAATAATACTGCAATGACCTCGTATATGGATAGTCTGAGTGAGGCTCTCAGGAATCTGGGCGATCTGGGAGATGATACGATTTCAAGACTGCTGGAAAATCTGAAGCATAATATGGAAAGTGCGGCAGATAAGGTTGGCGGAAAAATAGAAGGGATTGTGGATGCGCTGAAACCTTCAAAACCAGAGGAGACTGAAACGGAGAGCACAGAGGAGACAGAGGAAACAACAGAAACCTCTGAAACGGAAGAATCGACCCAGACAGAAGAAGCATCTCAGACAGAAGGTTCTACCGGAACGGAAGAACCTGATGGAACGGAGGGAGACGGCAGTACAAAGCCGTCCGAGACACAATCGCCGGACCCGCAGGAATCTTCGCAGACAGACAGTGGTTTGGAAGCGGAGACCGGAGGCGGCGGGACAGATTCTTCCAATCCTGGGCAGGAAAATATAGAGCAACCGGCAGAGCCTGAGGGAGCTTATTTTGCAAGGGAGGATGAAACGCTTGCATCAGAGGCGAAGCTTTCGGAAATTGATTTTCCGGGAAAGGATGAAATAGAAAGCGGAATAGAAAGCGGAAAGGAATCGCTGGAGGAGGAGCTGGAGAATAAAAAGGACCAGATTCACGATATTATTCACAATGATCCGATCCGTTTTGAAAAGGACGGGAAAATAGACGAAAATATCGATGATATGAAAAATGCGGTAAATACCGCTACGGATAATATTAAAAATATGCAGAGCTCTCTTTCCGGAACAGGCGATTCCGTGACAGACGCGATGAGTAATATTTCGGGTGAGTTAAACGAACAGAGTAAAAATTCCGGAGATACGATCGATAGCATGACAGACACGATCAATACTGGTATCCAGTCAGTCAGCAATGATCTTGATCGGATCCTGAATACATCTTCCCGAATTACAGATATTATTGCAGATGATATGGATGCTTTGTTTGGCGGCGGCGAAACGGTTCAGGATATTTCTTCGGAGGAGATGGTAAAACGGACACACGGCGTAATCTCAGGATGTGAAAATCATGGAAAGGTAGAGGGAGACATCAATGCAGGCGGTATTGCCGGTACGATGAATGTGGAATACGATATCGACCCGGAACTGGATATGAACTTTTCGGGGCTGACGGATGTGGAGGTCCGGGCAACTACCAATGCGGTGCTTATTTCCTGTAAAAATTATGGGACGATCATTGGTAAGAAAAACAACTGCGGCGGCATGGCAGGAAGTGAAAATCTTGGACTGATCTCCGGTTGTGAAAACTACGGTACCATAAAACTGGAAAATGGAAACTGTCTGGGAGGCATTGCAGGATATTCGGACAGCAGGATTGATAAAAGCAGTGTATTGTGTAATCTCGAAGGCGGCAGCAGGATGGGAGGCATTGCGGGAGAGGGATATGATATCAGCAGGTGTCTGGCGATGGTAACAATCTCGGGCGATGCGGAAGAAATGATTGGAAATATTGCCGGGACGATCGCAGAGGAAGGTACGCTGTCAGATAATTATTTTGTAACCAATCCGTGGGGCGGTGTAGATCAGGTCAATTATACCGGGAAGGCAGAGAGCTGCAGTTATGAGGAAATCATACAGAAGGAATATGCACCGGAAGGGTTTCATCAGGTAACGGTAACGTTTGAAAAAGATGACGAGGTATTAAAAACAATGCAGGTTCCCTATGGAGGGACAGTTGTGTTGGAGGATGCGCCGGAGGCAGAGCCGGATGAAGACAGCTATCTGAAATGGGATCAGGTTTTTCCGGTGACTCATGTGAATACCAATCTGACAATAACAGCGGAAAATAAGAGATGGACAAAAAGTCTTGCTTATCTGGCAAAGGATGCAGGGAAAGCAGATTTTCTGGTCGAAGGAGATTTTTATGACAGCTCAGCGCTGTTGGCAAAAGCAACAGAGGCTCCGGCCAGAAACGGCGAAGCTCCGGATTATGCATATGAATGGGGAATGGATCATCTGCCGGAGAAAAGAAGTGAGTATAAGGTTCATTTCAGAGTGCCGGATGGAGCGGACAGTGCAGAGGTTATGGTGTGTCGTGACGGGCAGTGGAAAACGATTGAAACAGTCAGGGATGGCAGTTACGTGACCGCAATTATTCCGGCGGAAGCAGTATTTGCCGTATATGCCGAATATGAGCCGGAGTTCCCGTGGTATTTGGGCGCAGGAGTGATTGTAGTAGTCGGCGCTGCCGGATTTGTGATCGCATTCCTTGTCAGAAAGAAGAAGCAGAAAAAATCAATACAGTAAAAAAGATACTAAAAAAAATACTTTTATGATAAAAACTGTCGAAACGGGGCTGGCTTTCCGTTTTGGCAGTTTTTGCTTTATCGGAAAATTTCAGGATGAATCCGCTTTTTGGGACTTTTTTTCAAAATGTGCTTGTAAGCAAACAGAGGATTATATATAATAGAACAAGTTTGAGGTGCTGATTCAGAGGAATCTGGATCAGAAAAGGAGAAAAAATGAGTGAATATGTGATTACCTGTTGCTCAACGGCAGATATGAGTCGTGAATTTATGGAAGAAAACAAAATTCCGTTCGCGATGTTTCACTATCAGATGGATGGCGAGGAGTTTGTTGACGATCTGTATACATCCATAACGCCTGAGGCGTTTTATCAGAAGATTTCGGATGGGGCCTGTCCTGTTACTTCTCAGATTAATGCGGAAGAATATAGAGAGTTGTTTGAGCCCATTCTGAAATCCGGGAGAGATGTGCTGCATATGACGCTTTCGAGCGGGATTTCAGGAAGCATCAATTCGGCAAATGTGGCAAAACAGCAGTTGGAGGAAGCGTATCCGGACAGGAAGGTGATCGTGATCGATTCACTGGGGGCTTCCAGCGGGTATGGACTTTTGGTGACACAGGCGGTGGAAAATCAGAAGGCAGGACTTTCGCTTATGGAAAATGCAGGCTGGATAGAACAAAACAGGCTGTACCTGCACCACTGGTTTTTTTCCACAGATTTAACAAGTTATATCCGTGGAGGACGCATTTCCAGAACGGCAGGGTTTGTGGGAAAGGCGCTGAATATCTGTCCGCTTCTGAATATGGATTCTGAAGGCAGGCTGATTCCCCGCAGCAAATGCCGGGGGAAAAAACAGGTAATCAGAGAGATTGTAAAACGCATGGAAGAGCATGCGAGGGACGGTCTTGCATATTCGGGGAAATGCTATATTTCCCAGTCCGCCTGCAGAGCGGACGCTGAGGAGGTTGCACGTCTGGTAAAAGAAAGATTTCCGAAGCTGGACGGGGAGGTACAGATTAACGATATAGGTACGGTCATCGGTTCCCATACCGGCCCGGGAACGGTGGCACTGTTTTTCTGGGGAGACGAAAGAACGCTGTAAACGCGAGATGAAGGAGGATATGCAACGTGAAAGCATATGGTGTAAATGAGTTAAGAAAGATGTTTCTTGAATTTTTTGAAAGCAAGGGGCATCTGGCGATGAAAAGCTTTTCTCTGGTGCCGCATAACGACAACAGCCTGCTTTTGATCAATTCCGGTATGGCACCGTTAAAGCCTTATTTTACAGGACAGGAGATCCCGCCCAGAAGACGTGTGACGACCTGTCAGAAATGTATCCGTACCGGTGATATTGAGAATATCGGAAAGACAGCACGTCACGGTACCTTTTTTGAAATGCTGGGAAACTTTTCTTTTGGGGATTATTTCAAACATGAAGCAATCGCATGGAGCTGGGAGTTTCTGACACAGGTAGTAGGTCTTGATCCGGAACGTCTGTATCCGTCCGTTTATGAAAATGATGATGAGGCGTTTGCAATCTGGAGAGATGAGATTGGTATTGCGCCGGAACGGATCTTTAAATTCGGCAAGGCAGATAATTTCTGGGAGCACGGTTCAGGTCCCTGTGGTCCCTGTTCTGAGATTTATTATGACAGAGGCGAAAAATACGGATGTGGAAAGCCTGACTGTACGGTAGGATGCGAGTGTGACCGCTATATTGAAGTGTGGAACAATGTATTTACACAGTTTGATAATGACGGACATGGCAATTACAGTGAACTGGAACAGAAAAACATCGATACCGGTATGGGACTGGAGCGTCTGGCTGTCATTGTTCAGGATGTGGATTCCATTTTTGATGTGGATACGATTTGTGCGCTGCGCGGCCGTGTCTGCGAACTGGCAGGAAAAGAATATCATAAAGAACATGCATGGGATGTTTCAATCCGTATCATTACAGACCATATCCGTTCTGCAACATTTATGATTTCCGATGGTATTCTGCCCTCCAATGAGGGAAGAGGTTATGTGCTGCGCCGTATTATCCGCCGTGCCGCACGTCACGGCAGGCTGCTGGGCATCGAAGGAGAGTTCCTTGCAAACTTGAGTTCCGCGGTGATAGAAGGCAGCAGGGACGGCTATCCGGAGCTTGAAGAGAAGAAGGACTTTATTTTCAATGTACTGACACAGGAAGAAAATAAATTCAATAAAACGATAGACCAGGGGCTGGCAATCCTTTCCGAGCTGGAAGAAAAGATGGCAGCAGATGGCAGGAATGTCATGGATGGTGAGGATGCGTTCCGTCTGTATGATACTTACGGATTCCCGCTGGATCTGACAAAGGAAATTTTGGAGGAGAAGGAGTTCTCCGTTGATGAGGACGGCTTTAACGCAGCGATGCAGAAGCAGAAGGAGACCGCAAGAAAAGCACGTAAGGTGACAAACTACATGGGTGCGGATGTGACGGTTTATGAATCCCTTGATCCTGCGATCACTTCCGAATTTGTCGGATATGACCGTCTGGAGCATGATTCCAAAATCACAGCGCTGACAACGGAGTCGGAGGTTGTAGAAGCCCTGACAGATGGCGAAAACGGAACAATCATCGTAGATGAGACTCCTTTCTATGCAACCATGGGCGGACAGGAAGGCGACAAGGGTGTGATTTCCTGTGCGAACGGCGAATTTGAAGTTGTTGATACAATCAAATTAAAAGGCGGAAAGGTTGGTCATGTCGGTCATGTGACGAAGGGAATGTTCAAGCTGGGCGATCCGGTAACTCTGAGCGTGAATGAGGAAAACCGTAAGGCGACATGTAAAAATCATACCGCGACTCATCTTCTTCAGAAGGCGCTGCGCGAGGTGCTGGGCACCCATGTGGAACAGCAGGGTTCTTTGAACAATGCTGGGCATCTGCGTTTTGACTTCAGCCATTTTTCTGCAATGACAGCAGAAGAACTTGCAGAAGTTGAGAAAAAGGTCAATGAGAAGATTGCGGAAAATCTGTGCGTAGAGACGAAGCTGATGACCATTGACGAGGCAAAGCAGTCGGGCGCGATGGCTTTGTTTGGTGAAAAATACGGCGAGACTGTGCGTGTGGTATGTGTGGGCGATTACTCCAAGGAGTTCTGCGGCGGTACACATGTAGGGAATACCGGAGAAATTCAGGCATTTAAAATCCTGTCGGAGAGCGGTGTTGCCGCGGGCGTGCGCAGAATTGAAGCGCTGACCGGTCAGGATGTATTCGATTATTATAACAATCTGGAGCAGAAACTGTCCGAGGCGGCAAAGACCCTGAAGACAACTCCCGCAAATCTTCAGGAGAAGCTGGAGCATCTGATGGCGGAGATGAAGGCGCTTCAGTCAGAAAATGAATCGTTAAAGAGCAAGGCGGCAAAAGAGGCGCTTGGCGATGTTATGGACCAGGTAAAAGAGGTTAAAGGCGTGAAGCTTCTGGCAGCGAGTGTGGACAACGTAGATATGAATGGCCTGCGCGATCTGGGCGACCAGCTGAAAGAGAAGCTGGGTGACGGTGTTGTCGTTTTGGCTTCCGCAAAGGACGGTAAGGTAAATCTGATTGCGATGGCGACGGATGCAGCGATGAAACAGGGCGCTCATGCGGGCAACCTGATCAAAGGCATTGCGGCTCTGGTAGGCGGAGGCGGCGGCGGACGCCCCAATATGGCACAGGCAGGCGGTAAAAATCCCGACGGCATCGGTGCGGCGATGGAAGAGGCGGCAAAGGTTCTGGAAGGACAGATCAAATAAAAGGCTTTGATACCCGACTGCGAAAAATCGCAGCAAAAAAAATTAAACTTTTGGAAAAAAAGTGTTGACGAATCGGGGATTTTTGTTATAATTAGGAATGTGCATGCGAGGTAATCGTATCAGCACATTATTAACCCGAACAGTCGGAATACGATGGGACTGAAGGGAGGTCAGGTGAGAGTATATGTCTAATATCATCGTTAAAGAAAATGAGACTTTAGATAGCGCTCTGCGTCGTTTCAAGAGAAGTTGCGCAAAGGCAGGTATCCAGCAGGAAATCCGCAAAAGAGAACACTACGAGAAACCCAGCGTAAAGCGTAAGAAAAAATCTGAAGCAGCAAGAAAACGCAAATATAACTAAAGGAATGAGTCCCTGAGGGTTTTCCCCGGGGACTTTTTTTCTAAGAGAAAAACGCAGCAAAAATTACGATATCAAATAAGAGGAAAAAATGAAAAAATTAAGATTAGGGAAAAAGCTCGCCGCAATCGTGGTGGCGGCAGCAGTAGCGGCAGGGACATTTCTGGCATCTCCGGCAGAGGTAAAGGCGGCTGCGCCTATTGCAAAGGGGATAGATGTTTCAAAGTATCAGGGAGCGGTAAACTGGTCGGCGGTAAAGAATGCGGGATATTCCTTCGCTTTTGTAAAGCTGGGCAGCGCAAAGAGCGGTCTCGACCCTTTTTATGCGGCAAATATGGCTGGCGCGGCGGCAGCCGGGATGAAGGTGGGAACCTATGTTTATTCTTATGCGACCACCGTGGAGGGCGCTATTACGGAAGCGCAGTTTGCGATCGCGGCGATGGCTCCGTATTCTGTGAGCCTGCCGGTGGTATACGACCTGGAGGATTCTGTCCACAAGAATATGACGCCGGACCAGCTGGCTTCCCTGACGGTGGCATTCTGCAGCACGGTACAGAGCGCGGGCTATTATCCGATGGTATATTCCAGCAAAAACTGGATGACGCAGAAGATAGCGGCAACGCCCTACGATAAGTGGATCGCGCAGTACAATACGATATGTGAATATCCGAATCCGGCATTCTGGCAGT
>Peterbilt_p2__coassemble_1326_pt1 | contig 13216 bp, 9 predicted proteins | sample Peterbilt_p2__metabat2_low_PE_009 | metagenome-assembled genome bin Peterbilt_p2 | reverse complement strand
GCAAAGGTCTTTTTCCGGAAGCCGCTTCTGTTCCGACCGCCGCCTGTACTCCCGCATCCTGCATTTCCAGAGCGCTCTGCACATTTTCACTGTGCATGCTGCGCGCAGGCTCTGACATGTTCCCCATGCCGCTGTAGGTTTTAATCGGTCTTTGCCCGAACGGATATCTGGAATTATAAGGCATCCCTGTCCGAAAGCTGCTGCGTCCGCCGTTATCCCCGGAACTTTTGGCTCCAAAGCCAGCCTGCTGACCATAGCTTCCCTGCGCTGTCTGTGTACGGTACGGCGGGCGCACACCCTTTTCGATTTCAAAAAGCACCTGTCCGAAGGGCTTGCCGTCCACGTCTACGATCAGGTCTGCCGCCGCTTCATAAGCCTCTTTTCTTTCTTCCAAAAGCTTCTCTATGCGTTCGGACAGCTCACCTTCCCCTGCCAGTACCGGACGGCGGGTATCGTTTTTCAAACGCTCGCAGAGTGTCTCCGGTCTGGCACGAAGATAAACCACCTTTCCTATCTCCTTTAACAGCGCCCTGTTTTCCTCTCGCACGGGCGTGCCGCCGCCCACTGAAATAATCTGATTTTTTGCAGTTTCCTTTAACTGTTTCAAGCACTCTGTCTCCATACTGCGGAATGCCTCTTCCCCGTCCTGCTCAAAAATCTCCTTTATCGTCCTGCCTTCTTTTTTCTCTATCCATTTATCCGTATCCGTCATCTGACGCTTCATCCGGTAAGACAGCTTTACCGCCACACTGCTCTTTCCACATCCCATAAATCCTATCAGCACTACATTCGCCACGTTCCTTGTCCTCACTTTCCTGCTTCCAGTCCTCTTTTCAATTTCCCATAAACTTCCTGCGCCCGTTCAGTGCTTACCGATATCCCATTCCAAAGTTCAAAAGCTTCCACCCCCTGATACAACAGCATCTTCAGCCCGTTATATGCGGGTGCGCCCGTTCTTTTGACAAGCTTCATAAATCTGGTCTCGGCAGGCCGGTAGATAAGGTCATACCCCGCTTTGACCTTTTCATAAAACGCCATGTCCTCTACAGCCGCCTTCTCATATTCCGGATAGAGTCCAACGCTGGTCGCCTGAACCGCGACCCATTCCTTTCCGCACAGCCTTCCCGCTTCCAAAAGACCTGCCGCGCTCACCACATTCCTTCCGGTCTTTGCACACACCTCTGCCGCTATCCGCTCTGCCTTATCCACGCTCCTGTTTAAAATGACAACCTGCTCTGCGCCTTTTGCCGCACACAGATACGCGACCGCCCTGCCGACGCCGCCCGCTCCGAGCACCGCAACCTTTTGTCCGGCAAGCTCTACGCCGTCCTCCTGCATTGCCCGGTACAGCCCGCTCATATCCGTATTATAACCGCGGTATCCTCCGTCTGACCGCACGAGCGTATTGACTGAACCTATTGCCTCTGCCATCGGTTCGATGCTTTCCAAAAACGGAACCACATCCGTCTTGTACGGGACCGTTATATTCAGCCCGAGCACATTTAAGGCATAAGCCCCTTTTACCGCATCGCCAAGCTTGCCGTCCTCTACAAAAAAAGGCACATATACCATATCTCTTCCGCAGCTTTGCGCCAGCGTATTATGTATCAGCGGAGAAAGCGTATGCTCCACCGGATTTCCTATCAGCCCGCAAAGTCTTGTCCTGCCGCCGATACTGTCCCCTGTTCCCATCGTACTTTCCTCGTTCCTTTTCTGTTCAACAGTCTGCGCCGTTTCTGCGGCGCTTCCGATAGTAAAAATATAACACAATTTTTTCCAGTTGTCTCTTCAAAACGATCTGTATCTCTTCCTTTTGATGGATGGGCTTTACGAGGATGCTGTGAATTCCCGTCCTTTTTGCGCCCCATACGTCCGTAAACAGCTGGTCGCCCACAAAAACTGTCGTATGCTCATCCGTCCCCATTTTCTGCATCGCCGCCCGATAGCCTTTCACCGACGGTTTATCCGCTTTAAAGATATAATCCGCATAGAGCACATCCTCCGCAAAGCTCTTCACCCGCGGCTCCTTATTATTGGACAGGAGCACAACCGAAAAACCGAGCGCATGGAGCCGTTCAAACAGCTTCTTTGCCCGCTCGTCCGCAGGGGCTCCATGAGGTACGAGCGTATTGTCCACATCGTATATCAGGCCTCTGTATCCTTTTTCATACCATTTTTCATAATCGATGTCATAAGCGGAATCCGCCGTTTCATCAGGATAAAAACGCTCCAGCATCCTACTGCTCCTCTCCGATTCCCGCTGCCTCCAGCAGTTCTTTTGTATAGGGCGCCTTAGGACTTTCATAGACCTCTTCCACCCGTCCGCTCTCTACGATCCTGCCGCCCTGCATTATCATCACCCGGTCGCTTATCTGATATATGACACGCATGTCGTGAGAAATAAACAGGATAGAAAGCCCCATTTCCTTCTTGAGTTTTTCCAGAAGCTCAAGAATCTGCGCCTGTACCGTCACGTCCAGTGCCGATACTGCCTCATCTGCCACTAAGAATCCCGGTTCTGCCATCAGGGCGGCTCCAATACATACCCGCTGGCGCTGACCTCCTGACAACTGATTTGGATAACGGTCCGCTATCTTTTCATCCAAGCCGACTCTTTTTAGCATATCAACAGCCCTGCTGTGCCTCTCCCGTGCAGAAAAACCTCCTATATTTTTTAACGGCTCTTCCAATATCCAGCCTATCCGTTTCGCCGGATTTAAGGAGCTGTACGGATCCTGAAATACCATCTGCGGTCGATTCCCGAAATGCTCCACTGTCCCTGAATCTGCCTTTTTTAATCCCAGTATTACCTTTGCCAACGTGCTCTTTCCACAGCCTGATTCTCCTGCCAACGCCAGCACCTCTCCCTTTTTCATGGAAAAGGAAACATCCTTTAATACTTCCGTACGTCTTTTTTTCTCCCAGGGCATCCTTCTTTTTTCAGAAAAGCCGATACTCACATGGTCCACTTTTAAAATTTCATCAGACATGAGCGGATGCCTCCTTTTTCTTTTCGCATCTTGGTATCGCCGCTATCAGCTTCTTTGTATACTCCTCCTGCGGCTGCTCAAATATCCGCCGCATCGGACCGCTCTCCACAATTCTTCCGCCCTGCATCACGACTACCCTGTCGCACAGGCGCCGCACAAGGCTCAGGTCATGGGAAATAAACAGTATTGCCGTATGCCTTTCTTCGTTTATCCGTTTTAACAGCTTCACTATCTGCGCCTGCACTGTCACATCCAGCGCTGTCGTCGGTTCATCGGCTATCAGGAGCTTCGGACCGCATATCATCGCTGCCGCTATCATAACACGCTGGCGCTGCCCCCCTGACAGCTGATGCGGATAAGAGCCATAAATCCGCTCTGCATCCTCAAGCTCCACTTTTTTCAGCAGCGTAAGAGCCCTTTGCTTTCTCTCCTTTTTAGAAAGCTCAGGATAATGGATACGCAAAGGCTCCTCCACCTGCCATCCTATCTTATAAACCGGATTGAGCGAGGTCATCGGTTCCTGAAATATCACTGAAATCTCATTTCCCTGAAGACTTCTCAAATAGCTCCGTTCGCAGGTGAGCAAATCCGTCCCCTCGAACAATATCTTCCCTTCCTTGTGCATGTCATGGCGGGATAAAAGCCCTGCTATCGCAAGGGAAGTCATCGATTTACCGGATCCCGACTCTCCCACAAGCCCGACGATCTCTCCCGGCTCCATATGAAGGTTCACATGATGCACGACCCTCTCCGGCACAAGATGGTCCTGAAATTCAATGCTCAAATCTATCACATCCAACATCGTCCGTCACTCCCTTCCCCTGTCCCGGATTCCTTCTCCCAAAAGGGAAAAGCCAAGCACCAAAAGAATCAGGAAAATACCGGGAAACAATGCAAAGCCCGGCGCTGAAAACAGATAGGTCTGAGCCTCCGACAGCATCCTGCCCAGACTTGCATGCGGCGGCTGTACACCAATGCCCAGATAACTCATACCCGCCTCTGCGAGCACAGCATTGTTAAAGCCTATCATAACTGCTGACAAAAGCACCGGAGCCGTATTCGGTAAAATATGAACGAACATGATGCGCAAATTTCCTGCCCCTGCCAGCTTTGCACTTTTGACATAATCCATATTTTTACAGCGGATAAATTCGCTCCTGATTATTCTTGCAAAGCTCGGGATAAAGGCAATGCCCAGCGCAAATATCACATTCGTCGTGCCATATCCGGAAAGGCTTACAAATACAAGCGCCAGAAGGATACTGGGGAATGCAAACAGGACATCGTTTACACGCATCAGTATCTCATCCGCTATTCCGCCGAAATATCCGGTAAACGCACCGATGATGATGCCGAATACAGTCCCTATCCCCACTGTTCCCAGTGCCACAAAAAGTGTTGTCGTACCGCCCTTCAATACCCTGCTGAAAATATCCCTTCCAAAATTATCACATCCCATCAGATGTGATAATGAGACGCCGGACAACTTTGCCGCGCTGTCCATCGCCTCAGGATCGTAAGGCGTCCAGAAAAATCCCAGCACGATAAGCGCCAGCATCACTCCGGTCATAACGCCTCCCAATATCAGATTTTTGTTCTTCTTTTTCTTCATAATCGTCTAGTCCAGTGTGATCCGGGGATCCATCTTCTGATAAATAAGATCCGCCAGAAAATTCGTAAAGATAACAAGAAACGCAATAAATACGATAATAGCCTGTGCCACCGGGTAATCCCTGTTTGATATGGATGTCAAAAGTATCCGTCCCATCCCCGGAATATTGAATACCTGCTCTACAATAATGCTTCCCGCCACCATATCAGCCAGAGCCATTCCTAAAAAAGTCACGACCGGTATCATCGCATTTTTTAATACATGCTGGTAGAGCACCGCCTTTGTCCGGTTGCCCCTGCTGTAAGCCGTGCGAACATAATCCAGCTTCATTTCCGACAGCACGGAGGTACGCAGAAGCTTCACTGCCATCGCCGCCTTCGGAAGCGCTATCGAAATCGCGGGAAAGACCAGGTAGGCCAGAAATCCTCTCACATCTGCCGTATAGGACACATACCCGCCGGGTGTGAACAAATGCAGTACAAGCCCGAACAACAACGTAATGAGTATTCCCGAAAAGAACGGAGGGATAGACATGATGACCTGATTTACCATCAATATCACCCGATCCACCAGACCGCCCTCATGTCTCGCACAGAAAATCCCCAGCGGGACAGAAATCGCCGTCATGACCACAAACGCCATTAAGGTCAGCGTCAGTGTCACCAGGATTTTTTCTCTTATCATATCTCCCACAGGCATCTGATAGCTGTAGGACATACCAAAATCTCCCTGTACAAAAGCAATTGCCCATTCTCCGAACCGCTCTAAAAGCGGCTTGTCAAGCCCCAGCTGTGCTTCCAGCGCGGCCACCTTTTCCGGAGTCGCCTGCGTCCCCAGCATCGCAGTTGCCGGGCTTCCGGGAATTACCGAAAATGCTGTAAATACCAGAAACGATACAACCAGCAGGGTTATCACTAACCCTGCCAGCTTTTTTACCAGATACTTCATGAATGTTTACTCCGTCTGTCCGCTCACTTCATACAGCTTTGCAAAATCCTGTACATAAAGCGGATAAAATTCATAACCGCCGTACTTTTTATTCAGCGCCACAAACGAGGGCAGGTCCTGAATATAGACGTTGGCTGCCTCTTCCGCCAGAATCTCTTCGCACTCTTTGTAATATTTTGTCTTTTCTTCATCATCCGTACTTGCCTTAGCCGCCGCATACGCCTCGTCATAGGCTGCACTGTCAAAGTTGATAAAGTTATCCGACGCATCGGATGTGAAACGCTCCAGAAGCGCTGCTGCCGTCAGGCTTGCAGCATCCACGCCCACAACCGTCGCCTCATAATTGCGGTTCGTATATACCTCAGACAGCCATGTTTCCCACTCTACGAGCTGGATATTCGCTGTTACCCCTATCTGCTTTAACTGCTCCGCAACGACCTGAGCCGTATCGATATGCTGCTGATAATTGGAAGGTACAGTCAGTGTAAATGTAAAGCCGTCCGGATATCCTGCCTGTGCCAAAAGCTCTTTTGCCTTTGCCGTATCCGCTGCATACATATCGTTTAACTCTTCCATATAATATTTGCCGAAAGCAGGGAACATACTGCTGCCGAGCTTTGCTCCCTTACCGTCAGATATCATATCCATGACTGCCTGCGGGTCTACCGCATAGCAAAGCGCCTGCCGGACTTCCTTCTTGTCAAAAGGCGCCTTCTCATTATTTAAATACATCGCCTGAACGAGATTCATCGTTCCTTCCAACACTTCAAAATCCCCGGAAAGCTGATCTGCCTGCGCCTGAGTCACACGCGCAAACATATCGATAGAGCCTCCGTTCAAGCCCGTTACGATGGTGTCCGCATTTGCCACGACCTGAAGCTTCACTGTCTCAATATTGGCAGGAGTCCCCCAATAATCGTCAAATTTTTCCAGAACAACATTTTCCTGCGGGGAGCGGGATATATATTTATAAGGGCCCGTACCTACAGGAGTGCTCTCCAGCGTCTTATTGTGTTCGGGGATGACCGCCGCCGTCAAATAGGGAAGAAAATCCGTATCTCCTTCCTTGAGCACTATCTCCACCGTCTTATCATCCACGATATTGACGCTGTCTATCGCTGCAAATGCCGATACGAGCGGCTCGCCGTTCTCCGTGCTGCTGCACCTGTCAATGGAATATTTTACATCCTGCGCCGTAACGGGCGTCCCGTCATGGAACTTCACGCCCTCACGGAGCGTAAAGGTGTACACCTTGCCGTCCTCTGAAATGGTATGGCTTTCGGCAACAGCGTCATTCAGATTGCCTTCGCTGTCAGGCTTTACAAGACCTTCAAATACATTAAACAATACCTCTTTTGTTCCTGCCGCCACTGCTTTGTGGGGGTCAAGACTGTCCACGTCCTGAGGAATGCCAATGGTGATCTGAGAAGAACCCGTCTCTGCCTTGTCGCCCGAACATGCGCCCAGTGCAATAGCCAGTGCTGCGCACACCAAAGTCAAAAGAACCTTCTTTCCTGCTTTTGTCTTCATGTGTCTCTCCTTTTTCTATAAAAACTGTATTCAATTGTGCCCTACAGGTTGCGGCAGCTGTCCGCACCTGCCCGGACAGACGGCTCTCCAAATGCCTGTTCACCATGCATCTTTATTTGCACCGTCCAACTTCACATTGTATACACGATATCCGCAAAATGCAATAATTATTTTTTCTTTTTCTCCATTACCTTTTTCAACTCGTCCATAAAAGTGTTGATATCCTTGAACTCCCGATAGACAGAAGCAAATCGCACATATGCCACCGCTTCCAGATCCTTTAACTTATCCATGACCATCTCGCCTATCATAGTGCTGGAAATTTCCTTCTCTTCCCGTGCAAAAAGTTCCGTCTCCACTTCGTCCACAAGCTTCGTAATGTCATTGGCGCTGACAGGGCGTTTATGACATGCGCGCAGCACCCCTGCCTCTATCTTGGACCGGTCATAGGGCTCCCTGTTATTGTCCTTTTTTATCACGATAAGCGGTATTGTCTCAATCTTTTCATAAGTGGTGAACCGCTTGCCGCATTCATCGCAGACGCGCCTGCGGCGGATGGAATTATTTTCATCTGACGGGCGCGAATCTATCACCCGCGTATTGTCATGACCGCAAAAAGGGCATTTCATAACCTTCTCCTGTCTGCCCGCAAAATGCGGGGCTTTTCTAACGTTTTTCCTGTAAAAAATACATACATTTCCTCTACTGGAATTATAGCGAAAACAACAGAGTGTGTCAACGGAGACGGCAGGTGTTCGTGTTATTAACTTGTGATAATGACTCCTTAAGATTCCCTTGAGATTTTGTCTTTTGGGGGCATTTTACTAAAATTATGAAAGAAGGCAAAATTACATTGTCACAAGAATTTTTATATGAGCTATTTTTCGAGAAGCAGCCGGCAGCTTCATAAAGGGCCAATAATTCTTTTATGAAAGTGACATTTTTACAAATGAATTTCTATAATATATTTCTTCATCCACTTTCTCCTCGTATATAAAACGGCAGGGCAATTAAATTTCCTGCCCTGCCGTTTTATGCTTTCTAAAAACATAAAAATTTTTTCTATTTTCTGCGCTTTTTACAATGCCGCTTCTTTTTTCCGCCAACCAGCAGAACGGTCAATCCAATCCCGGAAACTGCCAAAAGGCTGATCCACAAAATAAGATTTACAGAATCTCCGGTTTTGGGAGCTGCATCCAGCTGGCCCACACCATCCGGCTGTTTCGGAACTTCTATCTGTTCAGGAGCCGTGATCTCCCCCGCGACCTTTTGCTGTTCCGGCACATTGGGTGTATCTGGCACATTTGGTGTCTGAGGAGTGTCAGAATCTCCCGGGTTCGTCGGAGGATTCGGCACATCCGGCTTAGGCGGATTGGGTGCCGGATCTTTATCGTAGTAAATTTTCAGTGTCAGACACTTGATTTCTCCATTTTCAACTACCGGTTTTATAACCACACCGGTGAAGGTGGATTTTGTCTGATTGACCGAGTAACCATCATAGCTTTTTGCTACAGCAGTTACATTTTTTCCAATTTCCCCGTACAGAGGGAACTGGGTTTCCTCCAGATTGTAGCTGCCGTCATTTTGCTGTTTATAATGTTCCACCTTATATGCAGCAGCTGTCGGTACAATCGGAGTTGTCGGTTTGCCCCAGCTTCCTGTCAAAACCACATTGCTCTGCATCGGTTTCAATTTCCCATTCTCAATGGACTGGTCTGTGGGAGTTTTTACCTTCCATCCGGTAAACACATAATCTGTCATTACAGGTACTGCTTCCACTTCCACTTCTTCTCCGGCGAAAGCGTAGTACATAGCCGGTACCTGAGGAGCGCCGGCGGGAACTGTTCCGGTATATTCATAGGTCACAGTATAAGGGCGCTTATAATAGATACGTAAGGGATTATGCTTTCCAGCTTCAATTGCATGGTCTGCAGACAAACGCTCTTTTACATAGCCCTGGTCATATACCAAATCCTGTCCAAGAATAAATCCTGCTACTTCCTCTCCATTCAATTTATCCGGTGAAATGGAAACTGGTTTATCGGGAGCTGCCCAACCGCCCTGTCCGCTTTTGTACGGATCATCGGAGTATGTCCCGTCCGATTCCTGCAGGTAAATATTTCGATACCAAAGAATTTCACCTCCACCATCAACGCGCCAGTTCCCATACAGGGTAGTATCCTGACTCAACCTGGTTCCATCCGTAAACTTCTTGGTAAATTTTTCATCCAAATACCAGCCGTCAAAAATATGAGTGGCACTGGTTACCTGTCTGGCTGTGTAAGCACTGTTCTTTTCAATTTGATCCGGTGCCGGCAGCTGTACGTCTTTTGGAATTGATGCGGGGCTATCTCCGCCTTTCCACTGATAAGTAACTGTAATGGTTTCCACTGGGATCTTCTGGTCAATGTACCAAACATCCTGTTGGTCTGTTTTATTTTTCCGATTCACATATAAGCCTGTTGTTCCTGCATTTTCCAGAGTAAGCTTCATGGAAGAGCCGGCTGTTTTTCCGTAAACATATTCTTCGCCCTTCTTCGGAATGGAACCGGTTCCATAGTTCCTGCCTTCAAAAGGAAGCAGCCAGCCGGTGCCGGAGGCCGTTTGCTCTGCTGTAAGAGGTGCCGTCACTTTGGCTCCCAGTCCCCCAAGCCCATTGTGGCGCTGCAGGTTCAGATGACCATTCATTTCAATGTTTCCTTCAACCAGGCCCTTCTGAGTCAATGCCAGAATTCCATCCGGTTCCACAACCAGTTCCTTAACCTGGAAGAACGGAAGATTTTTTACCAATCCCGCTTTTCCGTCTTGCCGATACTTTCCAACATAGTCATACTCTCTCCAGTTTCCTTCTACCAGAACCCTGGAGCCACTTTTTACCGTTACCTGATCCATGGTTTCAATCATGGGAATTTTATGGAACCCATCTGCGGAAGCCCCGGACAATTCCAGCTTTACAGTACCGGTAATTGTTTTGTCATCATTCCTCATGCCAGGATACCGTCCCATAATATAGCTGGAAACCGTACCGCCTGATACCTTAACATCCACGTTTCCGTTGACCGTTACCTTCTTATTATTGATACAGCTTGCTTCAATGGCTTGTATGGTTCCTCCGGTCTGCTGCATCAGAACATTTCCCATTACAGATTTTTTCATCTGATCGGTATTACGGCTTTTCGGACCGACGCTAATGACATCTACCTGTCCGCCATTTACAATAACAGATGCCGCGTATGCTGCCCCACTCTGGTTTCGGATCTCGGAACCATATTCAAACCTGGGGCCTCCAATGTAACAACCACTTTTTGCCCCATAGCCCAAAGGAGTGATATTACCAAACATGCCCTGAGAAATAGCGGTTGTTCCCAGCTCATTATCATCCCGTCCAATGCGTCCCTGATCTTCCAGAATCACATTGGTGGTTTCCAGTACAATATCATTCGTACCGGCGCCAAACAAAGAGCCGTAGCCATAGCCTGTATATTTGGCTCCGCCTGTTTCAATTTTGGCATTTCCGCCAACCCGCACCCGGGTTGCAGTGACTGTGGAATGGAAGGAGCCGCCGTGGACAGCTGCCGGATCGCATCCACTGGTTGAAGCATCCTCAGACTGCTCGCAGGCAGGAACATGCGCATCTCCTCCAATGGTTACAGAAGCAGTACCCTCCACCACTGCTCGTGTCGAGCGGGCATCCTGCGGAACCTGGTCATTGTACTCTTCGCTGGCATATGCATCTATGCCGTTGTAACCGCCCCCATAGATACTTTTTACTTCACCGCCGGTAACGGTAACAGAAGTATCCCCGTTTACAACACCGTTTCTGTGCTGAGGCTTTGCATAATTGGGATTCCAGTTTGCTGCACCGCCGCCAAAAATCTGATAAACTGTTCCGCCGGTCATCTCCACCGAAGTGTGTCCGGTTGTATCTGCATTGATTCCGCCGCCATAAATACCATAGGGAAGCACACCGTGTATGGTATAGGAAACCATCACCGGATTCCAATCAACTTCCATCTCTGATTTCTGGTACAGGTTGTATCCTGCACTGCTTCCTGTGCTGTAATCATCTGCCTGCTTTCCATCGGCTGCAGTAGGGAACTTGGCTGTTCCGCCAAATTTCACAAAGGTATCACCTGTCAGCGTTCCGGCAGAGTTTCCTCCGGCAATTAATTTATACACACCATCCAAAATGGTCAGATCCGTGTCTGCTGCCAAATCCTGATCACTGCCGCCGTAAACAGTCATTCTCAAATTGCCATCCTGACCGCCGCCAAATCCTTCGCCCAACACAAGGGGATGGCCGTTGGCATAAATGGTATGGGGTGTAATATGAATCTTTTCAAAGGTAATTGCCCCGGACAGATACAGAATCTCTTCCGGAAAGGACAGAAGATACTGCATATTCTCCTGACTTCTAATGACAATTTTCTTCCCGTCTGCTCCCAGCTGTGCCGAATCCAAAGTAAGATCTCCCTGAACAACGATGGTGTAATCGGTTCCCGCACCATCCCTGATTTCCTTCATTACTTTCTCAAATTCTTCTGCAGTGGATACTGTATAGGTACCTTCTCCACTCAGTAACATTCTATCCTCCTGAACGATTACCTCAATGGAAGGAAGTACAACCCCTTCTGCCAAAACATAACCTTCCGGCAGAACCGGCGAGAACACATACTCTCCCGAAACGTTCCCGTCAAATTCCGGATTACTGGTCCAGGTTACAGAAACGGAAATCATATTTCCCTGAACATCTATCCCTTCCAGCTGTTCAGGCAAACGAAGCTGTTCCGGTGTTGTCCCAATCGCCACAATCTGTGTCAGGATTTCCTCCGGCAATACAGAAACTTCTTGTATTTCTGCTGTTTCCTGGTTTTCCTGTGCAGAACAGATTTCACACACAAATCTACATGGCTGGCCTGCTTCGGCCGGCTCATATCCACAAAGTTCATCATGAATATGGGGACATACCAATTCTTTTTCCCCTTCCGAATAACCGCACTGATCATCATGCACATGCTGGCATACGTTCTTTTTGGTCACGCATCCGCTTTCCTCGCTGCATACATGACTGCAGATCAATTCCTGCTGTTCAGACTCAGAGGGATTTACCTCATTACCGGATACGCTTTCTTTTGCATAACATTCTTCCGTATGTTCATGCACACAATTTGTGACCCACTCAAAGCATTCTTCCGTGTGCTCATGGCTGCATGAGCCGCCATTTGCAGAAGACTGATAACATTCCTCCGTATGCTCATGCCGGCAGGGCTTTTCCTCCTTTGCCTCTACATATCCGCACTCCGGAGTGTGTTCCTGGTGATGCTCACAAAGGCCGCCTGTGTAAGCTGATGTATTTTCTTCTGCAGCAGCAACCGGCAGTTTTACAGAAGAAAAAATCATACACAGGGCTAAAACCATTGTCAAACATCGCTTCGCAGTTTTTCTGGTTTTGTGTTTCATAAGTTCCTCCTTATTAAAAGTTACATTTGATAATTTCTCAGGAAATCCGCTGAATCATTGGCAAGTGCCCCGGTTGCAAAAAGGTCAGATCACACCGCATAAAAAAAGCCGGTGAGTTACCGGCTGCTTAATCTGAATATATACCGGTTGCCATTCAATCCTCTTTGTATGGCTCACGGCTTTTTAGGAATCGGCTTACACCGATTTTACATGAAGCAAAAAAATCAAAACCTTTCGGTTATCCGTTTCTGCATGGTTTAGAGGCATAGAGTAGCAGAATACCGAGCACATACGATTCAACGATTTTCAAAATGTACTACAGGGCATTATACAACACTATGCCGAAATTTCCCACCCTTTCTCAGAGAAATTGTTATTAACTTGTGATAACATCTCCTTAAGCTTCCCTTGAGATTTTGTATCTTTTTGGTATTCTATTAACGCCATGAAAGAAGGTAAGATTACATTGCCGCAAGAATAACTGAAAATGCTGACTGTCATCAACCGTTTCATTGACGAGAAAAACAGATGCAGCCGGAACATTTTCATAAGTTATTGACACTGAGACGGCAGGTGTTCGAGGCTGGCGTGAACACCAACCCTTACTTTCCCCGTTCCTCTCCATATGCGCCGCCCGTCCTCCGAAATGTCCCCGGCGTCATCCCCGTTGCCTCTT
>Peterbilt_p2__coassemble_1314_pt1 | contig 13296 bp, 12 predicted proteins | sample Peterbilt_p2__metabat2_low_PE_009 | metagenome-assembled genome bin Peterbilt_p2 | reverse complement strand
TTATGAGTTGCCTGACAAATGGGCAACTCATTTTATGAGACAATTATACATCAATATTGTCTTATTCACAAGACAAGATTGATGTGTAATTGTCTTTGGAAATGTATAAATATTATGTGCCTGATAACGAATAATTATTACAGCCTGCATTCCGTTCAATATCTGCTCTGCAGGATGCACCGCCTGCTGCGAGTCGCGTAAGCGACATTTTCCTTTCCGCCGCAGTGCGTATAATCGTGTTTTTTATTCGGCAGAAAATAAACTTTCCTATCGAATAAAAAAACTGCCGGTGGGAAACCGGTCTGCTTCACGGCCATACCGACCGGATAACAGACCTGCTCGCCGCCGGCAGGTTTTTCCTTATGTTATTTCAGGACCACATCTCCTGCATAGTCGTTCCATACCAGACATATCCATGTCTTTCCGGGAGTCAGCTTTATCCGCTGTCCGTTCTGGTCTACATAAACTGCCGGGTCTCCGTCCGCATGGCGTGTCCATGTGCCGTTTATCGCTTTGCCCTGCGTGAATACCTGAACCGGAGCGCCGATATCGCCATGGCAGCCGAATGCCAGATAGTCATTTTTATCCCGGACCTCGCCGTTGCAATACTGGAGTATCACATTATCGTATGCTATCTGCTGGCCGGTCTTTTCATCCACCTGCTTCTTGCCATACTGATAACGATAGTATTTGCCGTTTTCATATACGAAACGCGCCTGCACGCGACTGTAGCCGTTCCTCTTGTTGGCGGTTGTGCCGCCCGGATATATCTGGGTCACGGTAGGGTATGCCGCATACATTCCCAGTTCACTGGGCTGCATGAATACAAATTTTGGCTTAAAGGTCTGATGATAGGTCTGGCTGTAGCCCAGCCGCTGTACATCCTTCAGGATTCCTGAGCCGCTCGCCAGCACGTTATGCGGCGCTTTCCGCCTCCCCGTTCTGCTGTAAGATGTCTGTGCCGGAACATTGATACCGGCAACCGCTCCGCTGACATTGTCTACCCGAGGGCTGTTTAACAGGTCGCCCACATAAGGAGTCGCCTGACCGTAATGGCAGTATATGGCGTCATGCTCCAACGCGCAGTATACAAAATAATCTCTGCTGCTCCTTACATAGCCGATGTTCTCGATAGCGGGCCAGTTTTCATAAAGACCCATGAGACGGGTTATCCTTCCTTCTACCGGAGCCTCATAAACTACCGACGCCTCCGCTATCCCCGACTGAGGGCAGCCTGATTTGATATTGTTCAGCATTACCGCTATCGGTCTCTGACTCTGCTGCCCTGCCGCCACCGGCTGTCCTGTCAGATAGCTCACCTGACCGGCGGATGCGGCATGTGCCGGAGCCGCCAGTGCGGATGCTCCCGGAGCCGCCGCCAAAAGAAGCGCTGCCAGCGCCATGCTAAGTATCTTCTTTCCTCTTTTCATTCCCGCTCCTCCTTTTTCGGAATACTTGTCCATTCCCCTTGGTTATATTTTATTTCGTCCTGTCAGACTCCTGCCAGGATCGTTCTGCCCGAAATGCTCTTTTCTGTCTTCCTCCCGGCGGCAGCATCCAGACACTTCTGATGCTGTCCCGCAAGATAATGAATGACATCCCGCCTTGTCACGATCCCGATAAACACCTTCTCATCATCGACGACCGGAACAAAATTCTGTACGCTCACCTTTTCCAGAAGTCCCTCCATGTCTACATTCACATGCACAGGCTTATTGTCCCGTGTCCTTTTTATCTCCATCACGGAAATGTCCTCCATCTCCCGAAGACTGGGAAATTCCTTTTCCTTCAGTCCCCAGAGCACATCGCCGTCCGTCAGCGTACCGATATATCTGCCTTCCGTGGACAAAAGCGGAACAGCCGCATACCCGTGATGCTCCATCTTCTCCAGCGCCTGACGCAGGGTGTCATCTTCTTCCACATAGGCAACCTCGCTCTTTGGCGTCAAAAAAAATAAGATATTCATAAGTCCTGTTTTCAACCTCTCCCTTTATCTGTCGTAAACGATTTTCTCCGCCACTTCTGCAGCGGCTTCCCCTGAAATCAGCTTCTCTATTATCTTCAGGGAAAAATCGATGGCGCAGCCCATCCCTCTGCCCGTGATGACATTTCCATCCGCTTCCGCCGCGCCGTGCGTCACAACCGCGCCGTCAAGCTCCTTCTCCATAGCGGGGAAGGAAGTTGCCCTTCTGCCTTTTAAGTATCCGCGATGTCCGAATATCTGCGGCGCCGCACATATCGCAGCCACCCATCTGCCGCTCTCATAAAACCTGTCAAGCTGCTCCATCAATGGCCCGCATGCCTCCAGATTCAGCGTTCCAGGCATTCCGCCAGGAAGGACCAGAATATCGAAAGAATCAAAATCCACCTCCGAAAGCATGGCGTCCATCTTTACCTCAACGCCGTGGGAACTTTCCACCGAGGGCGTTTCGTCTACGGAAACCATCACAGCCTCCACCCCTGCCCGGCGGCATATGTCCACCACGGTCAATGCTTCTATTTCCTCATAGCCTTTTGCAAAAAAAATCCCTGCTCTTGCCATTCTTTACTCCCTTCTGAAACTGCCGTCCTGCAGTCCCACTCTTATTTTACCAGATAAACCGATGCGGTAAAAGGTTTTAAATATGAATATTTTCTGAATATTTGAAAAGAACATTCGGATTATGCTACAATAGTCACAAACATCAACAGAAAGGGTCTGATATTTTATGGAAATCGAACGCAAATTTACCGTCAAATCGCTGCCTGCCGACCTGGATTCCTATCCATTCCGCATTATCGAACAGGCATATCTGAATACCGCCCCCGTCATACGCATCCGCCGGGAAGACGATTCCTTTTACCTGACCTACAAGGGCAAAGGGCTGATGGCGCGGGAGGAATATAATCTCCCTCTCGACAAATCTTCCTATGAGCACCTTCTCCCGAAAGCAGACGGAGCCTGCATCTCCAAAAAACGGTATCTTATCCCGTGCCCGCCCTATACGATAGAGCTGGACATTTTCTCAGAACCGTTTGCCCCGCTCATCATCGCCGAAGTGGAATTTCCTTCCGTGGAGGAAGCGAACGCCTTTGTCCCCCCGGAATGGTTCGACCGGGATGTGACGCACGACCCGGCATATCAAAACTCCAATCTCAGCAAAAGGACAGGCTGATATTCAGCCTGTCCTTTTCAATACAATGTTTCCTTAATCCAGCTTCCAGATATCTCTGTTATACTCTGCGATCGTTCTGTCGGAGGAGAAAAATCCTGCCTTTGCGATATTTACCGCCATCATGCGTTTCCACTTTGCACGGTCTTCATAATCGGCAAACATCCGGTCCTTGACCTTGATATAATCTTCCAAATCCAGAAGCGTCATAAACCAGTCCTTGTTCAACAGCTCATTGTAAAGCCGTTCCAGATTTTCCCTGCTGCCTGCCGCCATCGCCTGCTCCCCGACGATGAAATCCACCGCTTCCCTGATGACCGGGCTCTTTTCATAGTACTCTTTTGACACATAATCCGCCTTTTCGTAATGGCTGATGACCGCTTCGCTGTCCGCACCGAAAATATAAATATTATCGTCCCCGACCAGCTCGTGTATCTCCACATTTGCGCCGTCAGCCGTTCCGAGCGTTACCGCGCCGTTGAGCATCATCTTCATATTTCCCGTGCCGGATGCCTCCTTGGATGCCAGCGATATCTGCTCGGAAATATCGGCTGCCGGAATGAGCTTTTCCGCATAGCTTACATTATAGTTTTCTACCATCACGACCTTCATGAAGTCTTTTACATCAGGATCGTTATTTACGATCTGCTGCAGCACGAGGAGCAGATGGATGATATCCTTCGCGATGACATATGCCGGGGCAGCCTTTGCGCCGAATAAAAAGGTGAGCGGACGCGCCGGTCTTTTCCCTTTTTTTATCTCCAGATATTTGTGGATGATATAGAGCGCATTCATCTGCTGCCTCTTGTACTCATGCAAACGTTTTATCTGGACGTCGAATATGGAATCCGGATTGAGCGTTTCTCCCTCTTTTTCCAGGATATACTCTGCCAGGATGCGCTTTTTCTCTTTTTTTATCTCGAGCAGACGGTCCATAAACGCTTCGTCGTCCACATATTCCATCAGCTTTTCCAGTTTTCCGGCGTCCTTTTTATAATCCGTTCCTATCGTCTCATCTATCAGCGCCGTCAGCTCCCTGTTGCAGGATAACAGCCATCTGCGGAAGGTGATACCATTTGTCTTATTGTTGAACTTTTCCGGATAAATCTCATAAAAAGGATGCAGCTCTGTCTCTTTTAAGATTTCCGTATGGATGGCAGCCACGCCGTTTACAGAAAAGCCGTAGTGGATATCCATATGCGCCATATGGACGCGTCCGTCTTTGTCGATTATCTGCACGCGCGGGTCGCTGTATTTTCTCGCCACGCGCACGGACAGCTCTTTGATAATGGGGACGAGCTGGGGAACGACCTTTTCCAGATAGGAAAGCGGCCATTTTTCCAGCGCTTCCGCCAGTATCGTATGGTTCGTATAGGCGCAGGTGCGGCTCACCACCTCTATCGCCTCATCCATCGTAAACGCCTTGTCATTTACAAGAATCCTTATCAGCTCCGGGATTATCATGGACGGATGCGTATCATTTATCTGAATGACCGCATGCTCATACAGCTTTCTTAAATCATGATGCTTCTCCTTCATCTCCATCAAAATGAGCTGCGCCGCATTGCTCACCATGAAATACTGCTGATAGATACGCAGCAGATTTCCCGCCTCATCCGAATCATCGGGATATAAAAACAGCGTCAGGTTCTTTTCTATCTCTTCTTTATCGAAGGAAATCCCGTCCTTCACAATGCTTTCGTCCACGCTCTCCACATCGAACAGGCGAAGCTTATTTATCCCGTTTTCATAACCTATCACATCGATATCATACAGTCGGGATGTCACTTTTTTATCCCCGAAAAAGACGTCGAACGACACATCCGTCCGGTTCAGCCAGGAATCATTCTGAATCCAGTCGTTTTTTTCCTCCATCTGAAGCCTGTTTTCAAATACCTGCTTAAACAGTCCGAAATGATAGTTGAGGCCGATGCCCTCGCCGGGAAGCCCCAGCGTCGCGATAGAATCCATAAAGCACGCTGCAAGACGTCCGAGACCGCCGTTTCCAAGGGACGGTTCAGGTTCTATTTCTTCTATCCTGGAAAGCTCTTTTCCTCTGCTTTTTAAAATTTCCTCCACCTTGTCATAAATGCCCAGATTGATAAGGTTGTTGGACAGCAGCTTTCCTATCAGGAATTCCGCCGAAATATAGTAGATTTTTTTGTCTCCGTCGTTCGGTATCGTCGCCCTTTCCATCCCTTTTACAAGACTGAGCAATACCACATAGGTTTCTTCATCCGTCGTCTCTTCCAGCTTTTTCCCGAAGAGCCTCTGTGACAGGTCTTCCAGCCCTGCTTCTATCCTCTGCTCCATAATCTCTCTCTGTATCGTTTCCTCAAGCTTCATAATATCCTCCGTTTCTGCCGTCCTGCGGCTCATATCATCATATCTTCATAGCGCATCCGCACAAGCTCATAGCCAAGTACGGTATTCCTTCCCGTATCTCCGTGAAGCAGCCGCTCCATCTCATCCACAGCGACGGCGGAGATTTTTGCAAAATCCTGTTTCACCGTGTTCATCTGCTTTCCCGCATAGCTCATGAGCGGTATCCCGTCAAATCCACATACCGGGTGAAATACGTCCAGCTCCATCAGCGCGCGCATCGCCCCTATCGCCATCAGGTCGGACGCGCACACGAATACGTCTGTCCTGTCTTCATAGGCAAAAGTCAGCTCCCTCGCCTTTTTTTCGCTGAAATCCCCGTATTCCACGGTCAGCTCCAGCCCGAGCTCCTCTGCCAGCTCCTTCATCCCCTCTATCCTTTCGCCGGTCACAAAGGCATCCTTCTGCCCCGCGATATACAGTACCCGGCGGCAGTCTTTATTGCCGAGCACCGTCTTTTTCGCAATATCATACTGCGCTTTTTTCTGGTCTATCCATACCGACGACGTATTCTTATCACAAAACGGCGTATCCACCGCGACGGTTTTAAAAACTCCCGAATCAATAAGCTCCTTTAACAATATGTCCCGTCTGCTCATCCCGTAAACAATGATTCCCTCGATACTCTGCGCCTTCAGATAGCCAATGGCATCTGTCAGGCTCTTATCCTCCAGCATCGAGAAAAACAGCGTTACCGCATCCAGTTTTTTCTCCTTTGCCCTCTGTATGGCCCCCGACAGATACTGCAGATTCACTTCATCCACCGCCTGCCCCGGGCCTTTCAGATTCAAAAGCAGGGCTATCCTGCCGGACTGCTTTGACGACAGCGCCGCCGCCACCGCGTTCGGCGTATAGTTCAGTTCCTGAATGGCACGGTTTACACGGCGCTTTGTTTCTTCGCTGACGCCGGCATAGCCGTTTAAAACCTTTGAGACTGTAGAAATGGCTACGTCCGCGCGCTTTGCCACATCCTTGATGGAAGCCACACCACTCCCCCTTTCTCTTAACGCGCATGTAACAAGGTTTTCCGTAAACTAAAAAGAAAACGTTTTCTAAACACAAGAATATCATAGTTCAGAAAACGTTTTCCGTCAATATCACTTTCTTAAAATTTATGTAAGATTTTTGTGTTCCGGCGTTCCCGTCTGTTCGCCGCCTTCCATCAGCTTCAGGTAATTCCCTTTATCGATATGCATCATCGTTATCTGATTCTGGTGACGCCGGAAGCCATATACACAATCCACATTCCGTATGAGTGACTGAAGACGCTCATCCGGTACACAGACGATGAGCTGCAGCTCCATCTGCCGCGCATACTTTAAGCACACCGCGCTCCGCTCCTGATCCATCTTGGAAAATGCCTCGTCCAGAAGCACAAGCCGTATGCGGCTGTCCCGGTTCGTCTGCTGCATATAAAGCATCGCAAAACCTGCCAGTAGAGCTACATATTTGGGATTCTGTCCCTCACCGCCGGAATCCCGTCCTGCCATGTCGTCTACAAAATTTTCCCGTATCACATTTCCCTCTTCATCCGTTACCTGCTCGTACATGGAAAAGGAAAGATAATTCCGGTAATCCGCATACTGCTCCATCTCCCTGCGGTGCTGCTCCAATGCCTGCTCGTCGCCGCTCTTTGCAGGCATGAACTTATCCGTCAGAAGCTTTATCTTTTCTTCATATTTCTGATAAAAGCTATCCTCTCCAAGGGAAAGCTGTCCTTCAAATCCGTCATTGTCCAGATTTTTGCTGTCCAGCTCCTGTGCCATCAGCATTTCATAGAACTGTCCGTTTTCATTACGGGCGGGCTCTATCTTTATCTGATAGGTACTGTCCGAAAAGTTTGTTTTCTTCAGCAGCCTGTTGATTTCAAAGGCATGGCGTTTTGCTGCCTTGATATCTCCGTGTATCGTAGCGATCACATTTTCCCGGAGGCTTCTGTATATAAGATCACACTGCTTTTCAAACTCGATGCGGTATTTCGGCTCAAAATCCGTCCGGTACTGCTCCAACAGCCGCTCGTAGGCTTCATTGTTCTTTTCCGTACCTGAAAAACCACTGGACGGAAACTGCACGATATAGGCGCTGCGCGCCCGTCCCAGCGCTTCTGCCTGCTCTTCCTCCCTCTTTAAAAGAGCATCTATCCCCGCATTTTTCTGCATTTTTAAGGATTGGGCTGAGCGCTTTTTCAGAGACTCCTTTATTTCCGCTTCTATGCTCTTATCCGGCGTATAACCGAGCTTCATTTCCTCAAGAGACTGTCTCTTAACATCTATTTCGCCCCGGATACGCTCCTTTGTCCCTACCTGACGGGTCATCTCATTTTGTATGAGCATTGCTTCATTTTTCAGGCTGTCCCGCCGGCTGCGGAGCTCTTTTTCCCGTTCCTCCAGTTCTTTAAAGCGTCCTTCCCTAAGACGCGCTATCTCCTGCTCAAGCGCATCCTTTTCTGTGAGCACCTCTTCCAGCTCCCGTGCTGATGAGGACAAACGCTCAAGATACTCGGGATCGTCCTTTAGGCTCTCCATTTCACGGGCAGTCTTTAAGCCGCAGCTTACACGCTCGCTCTCCTCCAGCTCTTTGGAAAGCTTTGCCACGTCTTCCTCATATTCTGCAAGACGTGCGCGGGAAACCTTGCCGCCGATGCATGCGCCGAGCGTATAATCCTTCTTTTTCAAATGTCTGAAAATAAAATTGCTGTAAGAATAGCAATCCGGCGTCACGCCGTCCCTTACCTGCTCCAGCTCCTCTACAGAACGGCATTTCACGATGCGCCCCAGATAACGCTTCAGGCAGCTGTCCACCCATTCCTCCGAAGCGTGTACGGCTTCATATAAAGAGTCTTCCAGTACGACAGGCTCATTTTTTATGACCGCCGCCGAATCGATAAGCTCTGCATCCTCAAACTGCTTCATCTCCCGGAAAAGCTTTGCGGCGTCTGCCGATACGTTCGGCTCTGTGACAAGGGAGAGCTTGAGCCTCCCCAGCCGCCCCTCTACCGCATTTTTCCACTCTTCATCCTCAACGTCAAACAGGTCTGCGAAGATAAATACCTTCACCGTCCTGCCGTATACCGCGGAAAGCCGCTTTTCCAGCGCGTTTCTCGCCTTGATGAGCTGCTCGGGATAGGATTTTCTGTTATGCTTCATATCGTCGATGAGCCGCTGCTTTTCCTTTAACTCTCTGGCGATAGCTCTCTGCTCCTCGCGATATGTTTCATATTCCTCTTCAATATTCTGCCGCGCCTCTTCGATACGCTCATGCAGCAAAATACACTGCTGCGCCGTTACCGGACCCGTCCGGAACGTCTCCACCATCTGAAGGAGCCGGTTGCTCACATAATCTGTAACAATCTCGTCCGTCTCCCATGCCGAAAGCCCCTGCACGATCCTGCGCCAATGCTCCGCATTGTCTGCCAGCATCCTGCTCCGTTTTTTCAACTCTTCCAGATGCTCCTTTTTACTTCCCAGGTCACTGCTCTTTAAATCGGCGCTCACAACGATAAGCTCGTTTTCCGCCTCCTGCGCAGCCCTGTCCAGCTCCGCCTTTTTGACGCGTTTCTCCTCAATTTCTTTTTCAATACGACTGCAGTCTTCCTTCAGGCTCTCTATCCGTTTTTTTGCATCTTCAATATCAATGCAGCGTACTGCCAGACGGCTTCCCACAATATCTGCACGAGTCAGCGTAAGCCTGTGCCCGGCCTCCCGGATATCGGTCAGCATATCGATCTTTTTTTCCAGAACATCTATCTTTTCCTTGATATCACGATATGCGCCCAGCTGCTCACTGATGGTCTCTATCGTAGAGCTCTCGCTCTTGGGGAACATATAATCTCTTATGAACTGCCCCGTCCCGTTGGACATTTTCAGGGCTATTGCGCTCTTTTCCATCGTAATAAAACGATTCCCGTCGATGTAGCCCAAAATTGCATCATACAGTGTGCTCAGATATGCTTCCTTGGAAGGATAGATGCGGTTCAGCTCAGCCCGTGCGCCCGTTTCCTTTGCCCGCTCTGCGACCAGCCTGCGGATATCCTGATTGGAATAGGGATATCCTTCATCTGTCAGATAGCCTCCCTCCGGCATCCTTCCGGAATGGCTGAAATATAAAAATTTCCGTATCTCGGAATCGGTACTCCTTACCTCAAAGGCGATTCCGATACACATCGTCTGCTTCGTTCCCGTATCCAGGATCTCAAGCGCCAGTTCCGAACAAAAATCCTGCCCTTCCCGGTTTGCGGAGCCGTCCTTTTGCTCTCCTCTCAAATAGCTCAAAACGCTTCTTCTGTTTTTGGCGTCATCCGCCGCCTTATTCAAAAAACTTGGAGAAAAGCTTCCGTACAAAACGACCTGTATCGCGTCCATCACCGTAGATTTTCCCGATCCGCTCTTTCCGGAAAAAAGATTTACATATTCATTAAACTCGAGTATCTTATGATCAATTCCTCCCCAGTTATTCAGACACATCCGCGTAAATATCTTCTTCGCCTGCTTCACTGTCGTCCTCTCCTTCCTCCAGCATTTCTTCCGTCTCACTGCGGTAACGCTCCACAAGTGCGCTGATATCTGCCGATGAGCAGAAAATATTGACTGTGCTGTAAATATAGATTGGAGTTTCATCCTCCACATTCAGTATCGCACCCGGCAGGTCTATCATTTGATGAGTTTTCATCAGATTTAAAGCCGCCTGCCATTCCTGCCCAGTCAGCTTTCCGGGGATCAGGTTCGTATTTCTGCCGTATTCCCGGATTTCCGAAAGATTTGTGACAGTCGCATGCAGCCCCTCTCCCATTATCTTATCCCGGTATATCATTTTCATCAAAAGCAGAAGGCGCGTTGTTGTAAGGCTCATTTTTTCAACGGGCACGCCCTCCCCCGCGATACGGAATATCCTGTCCTGCGGGTCGTGTATCAAGTCGCATCCCAACACCGCAAAGTAATCGGAAATAAATTCCCGATGCCTCGCGCATACCTGATAACGGGCATTATCCTTTGCAGTCAGCGTTACCGGGTCATATTTTACCTGAAGGATACAGGTCTGCCGGAACAGATCCTGTATCGTCTTTTTTACATTTTCCGCCTCTGCCGGCGATAATCCTTCCAAATATGAAAACATCTTCTCTCCTTATCCGTTCAGGGTAAAGCCCGTATAGGTAAAGCCGTCCTTCTGACGTATCTCATCCTTTAACTCTATCCGGTCCTCCTCCAGTCTGTCCTTGGTCGCCTCCTGCCATACAAATAGAAGCTTTTCCAGGTCTTCTACAGAAGAGACCGTTTCCTCCGATACACAGAATGCTCCTCCAAGGCTGTTTTTTTCTCTGAATTCCTCCAGCTCATATCCTGTATACAGCGGTCTTGGCACAAAATCATCCATCTCCAGTGGCTCTGCCTTCGTCGGCTTTACAGGACAAAAGCTGCTTTCCTGCCGCGTCCTCCTGCTGTAGAGGCTGGAATCCGACAAAACGGTAAACGGAGCTGTAACGTGCATACATTCCCTCAGTTTTTCCAGAATCTCGTCTTTTTTCCGGCTCCGTGTCAAAAGGTTTATGAGCACCAGCGTCTGGTCCTCCTGCGCAGAGCCTTCCTGCAGAATATAATGAATACGCGCCAGCGCCCGTCTTGCAAACACCGTTTTCAATTCTATCAGACGGTTATATTTTTTCTCAATAAGGTCAAATTCTCTTTCAGCCTGTACCACAAGCTGCGCCGCCTCCTCGCAGAAGGCAATGCTCCGGCGGAGGCGTTTTACCTGAGGGGATTCCGTGCCCGGCTGTCCTGATTCCATCGGCTGCTCTGCTGCCGTTGGCTGCGCTGCTGTTGTTGGCTGTGCTGATGCTGTCAGCTGCCTTTCCAGCGTCCGGCAAAGCTCCTCCCGGCGCTGCTCATTTTCATTCAAAATATCGCTTATCAGCTCCTTTACAGCCTCTTTGTAGCGGTAAAAGCTGTCCGTTGTCGTCAGTATCGCATATTTTTTACTATCGCTGTTATTTAACTCGCTGACGAGCACCTCCTGTATCCCGATAAAATCCTTCCGGGCAGAAAGCTCATCGAACCATGCCCGCATCCCGTCCTGCATATCGGAAAGCATCTGCCCGAGATTTTTGGACGTCTGCACCGCGCTTTTTAAGATGCTGTTATTTTTCTCCGGGTCGGAATGATAAGTATACAGCGCGCTGTATACCGACAGGATGCTCTCCCGCTCCCGGCTCTCGTCCTCCTGTCCCAGCCGTTCAAACAGCTCCACATACATACGGCTGTACTCCGGAAAGGAAATGATATAGCAGTTTAATCTTTCATCGAAATCACTCGACAGCCAGCCCCACTTCACAAGCCTGTCCAGCACCGCCGACGGCGTAAGCCCTAAAAACCCGCTCTCATCCGCCCGCTCCGTTTCATCCTCCCACCAGACCAGATTCACCTTTGCTATCGTCTCCGCCAGAATGCTTTTGCATTCTGCATCCGTCAGCTGCGAAAGGGCATACGCTTCCCGGCTCGTGCGGTACAGGTCTATCAAAAGCTGCATATAGTAATCCATGTTCTGGGTCCGGAATAATTTATAAAAATCCTTTGGTATCTTTTTTTTGAGAATCATGTATTTGCCTGTGTCCTTCTCGTTATCACTTTATGATGTCTATTTTCGCGGTAAAAATTTATTATATCATAAGATTCGGGGATTTGACAAACCGGATTTTATTTGTTGTTATTTTCTATCAATCCCCAAGACATCATAGTATTCATCACTATACTCAATGCCACTATTGTCAAAGCGAGATTGCAGTTCTTTTACATAGTCATAAGGGTTATCAATAGGGGAAATTTCTAACTCTGTTTCAAGATAACTTAATGTCGCTTTCTGTTCTTCTGTTCGGATTGCTTCTTCCTCTTTGAGGTGTTTTGCAAATTTGCCTTTGTCCATCCAAATAATCTGCTCAATAGGATTCGTAGAACCACAAGCAAGAATAAGTCTCATAAAATCCTCAAAGGTTCTTGCCAGCGGATAAACAAAAACATCTGCACAAGTATCAGGATTGCAGGCAAAAACCATTTCCCCATACGGCTCAATAAAGCAATACATAATACTTCCTTCAAACCCTATTGCCTTTGCATTGGTCGGATAGCAGAAGTAAGAATAAATATCTTCAACTTGTTCAAGACAAATCAAAGAGCCATTTATATTCAGTTCTTTGTATTGGTCAAAAAGTGTTTCCATTTTATCACACTCCTTTATCAAATTAGACTTTATCATGCTTTCACAGTAATACTATCTCTATAACTCTCTGCAATGTTACGGCAATACTCCGATATCCATCCTTGATTTTCTGAAATCCTCTGTTTTAGCTGTTCTGAAACTGAAATGACCTTTTGATACTGCTTACTGTTGATTATTCCATCAGAATATGCTTTTTCAAGTTCATCTCTATCATCCTCGACCACCTGACCGCTATCAGAAACGAGCAAATCTAAAAACATATCATTATAAAAGGGAATTCCGTCCGCATCAACACCTATACCATCTATCAAATCTATATACCACAATAGCGGAACATCATTTCTATCCATATACATCGTTATAGCATAATCTCTGTAAACTTTCCTGTCCGGATGTCCTTAAATCCTGCCACCTTTTCTCCCGTGCAAATACTGCTCCGGATTACCGTTTTTTGTTCTTCTTTATTGTATGTCCCCTTTTTTATCTTTTTTCCAAACATTTTTTCCTCCCGTTTTAAAAAATCCAGTCCTTTTTATTTCCTCTTCTCTATCCATAA
>Peterbilt_p2__coassemble_599_pt1 | contig 24706 bp, 33 predicted proteins | sample Peterbilt_p2__metabat2_low_PE_009 | metagenome-assembled genome bin Peterbilt_p2 | reverse complement strand
GACAGAACCGCCAAGGTTTTTGGTATTGCCCTGACAGAAGTTGTAGATGTAGTTTCCGTGTTCATTCTGAAAATAAGCAGGAGTGGATTTGGTAAAGCTTTCCGGGGGATCGATCCCAATATAAGCTATCTGCGTATCTCTGTAGTCAATTATTTTATATGGAGGGAATGGGCAGTGGACGTTGTTAGGGTGAAGGATAACGATGTTGTTGTTTCCGGCAGTCTGCTTTGCCTCAGGCGTGACCGGAGCCGCGGCAGCGGTCAGGTTCATGGAAAAGATAAGGGCTCCGGAAAGCGCAAGAGCAGATAGTTTTTGGTATTTCACAGGTGTTCAGCCTCCTTTGCATGGAATCTGGTCAGATTGTTCTTATATCGCGGTCGTAACACGGCGGAAATGGAAAAACAACACAGGAAGCTGTATTTTACACAAAATTAATAGATATCTTACAGGCATTTTTTATAGCGGTGTTCAATGAATTGGACGACCTGATACAGTCCCATGGCGATAATGCATAAGATAAGGATAGAGGTAATAAGAACATCGAGCTGAAATACCTGACTGCTGTAAATGATAAGATATCCAAGCCCGCGTCTGGCTGCCAGAAATTCTCCTATGATAACGCCCACAAGAGCAAGGCCTATATTGACTTTCATGCTGCTTAGGATGGTCGGGATGGAGGCGGGCAGAACCACTTTAAAAAAGGTATCTCTTCTGGAACCGCCGAGCGTGCGGATGAGTTTCAGTTTTTCGGGATCGACCTGTAAAAATCCGGTGTAAAGGTTGATGATGGCACCGAATAAAGCGACAGAGATTCCTGCAACGATGATGGTATCGATGCCGGTGCCGAGCCATACGATAAGGAGCGGCGCAAGGGCAGATTTCGGAAGACTGTTCAGAACGACCAGATAAGGCTCGGTGATTTCTGAAAGGCGTTTGGAATACCATAAAAGAGTGGCGGCGGCAAGGCTGATGAGTACGATGAGAAGGAAGCTTACGACTGTTTCGGTCAATGTGACGCCGATATGCAAAAAGAGGGATTTGGTGCGGAGCATTGAAATAAAGCATGCTGCAACGCGTGAGGGACTGGAAAAAAAGAAACTGTCTATCAGCCCGTTGTCCGCACAGGCTTCCCATCCTCCGAGAAATAAAATAAGCAGGAATGCTCTTGTCCAGCGAACAAAGCGGTGGTGCTTCAAATGGGCGCGCACATATTCCTGTTGGGCAGCGGAGTCATTTTTGTTTGCTTTCATCTGATAATTCCTCCCAAATCTGATTGAAGTAATTGCCGTATTCCGGAGTCTTGCGGGCGGCAAGAAGAGAATTGTCCGGAAGAGTCAATGAAATTGGAAATTCCGCTTTCACATGGGCGGGACGCGGTGACAGAACAAGAACCCGGTCTGCAAGGCTGATTGCCTCCGAAAGGTCGTGCGTGATAAGGATAGCAGTTTTGCCGGCTTGCCGGATAATGTGTGCGATGTCGGCCGAGACGGTCAGGCGGGTCTGATAATCCAGTGCAGAAAAGGGTTCATCCAGAAGCAGGATGTCTGGTTCCAACGCCATTGTACGGATGAGAGCAGCGCGCTGTTTCATGCCCCCGGAAAGTTCGGTTGGTTTTTTGTGTATAAAAGCGGACAGACCGTAATCATCGAGCATCCGGCGAACGCGTTCCAGATTCTCAGGAGTCATACGGTGGTTTATTTCCAGCCCAAGAGTGACATTTTTCCAGATATCCCGCCATTCGAAAAGGTGGTCGTGTTGGAGCATGTATCCGATCCCGGGTTTCTGTCCGTTTTTTCCATAAAAAGTGATACCGCCCGAGGATGGTGTCAAAAGTCCGGCAATAAGTGACAGGATTGTGGATTTTCCACAGCCGGACGGGCCGACGATGGCAAGAAATTCCCCTTCCCGCACGGAAAAGGAAATATGGCTGAGAGCTGCGGTTTCCCCGGTGAGGGTATGATAAGAATAGGAAAGATCATCCACTTTTAAAATTTCGGATTCCATTGGGAATGTTCCTCTCTTTGTTGATATATAGTTATTATTATGCGCGCTGGCGGGGAAGGTGACGCCTGGGAGCGGACGGATTTGTGACCGTCCAGATGCCGGACTTCTGAAAAAAATGCTTTACTTTATTGCAATAAAGCGAAAAATGTGCTAGTATCGTATTTATTCATATATTTCTATAGAGAAATCATCACATCGTTTATGAGGAGGAGTGAGGCTCATGGCGCAGCTTTGGGGCGGGCGCTTTACAAAAGAAACGGATGAGCTGGTGTATCGGTTCAATGCCTCGATTTCTTTTGACAGGCGCTTATTACAGCAGGATATCGAAGGCAGCATCGCCCATGTGACGATGCTGGCAAAGCAGCAGATTTTGACGGAAGAGGAAAAAGAGCAGATAATCGGAGGCCTTACGGGTATTCGGGAGGACGTTGAAGCGGGAAGGCTTCCGATCACGGCAGAATATGAAGATGTACACAGCTTTGTGGAGGCAAATCTGATAGCGCGCATCGGCGAAGCGGGCAAAAAGCTGCATACCGGCAGGAGCCGCAACGATCAGGTGGCGCTGGATATGAGACTGTATGTGCGGGAAGAGGTATTGGAGACGGACGCACTGCTAAGGGCATTGATGGAAACGCTCCTTTCCGTTATGGAGAAAAATCTGGACACCTATATGCCGGGCTTTACCCATCTTCAGAAGGCACAGCCGACGACGCTGGCGCATTATGTGGGAGCGTATTTTGAAATGTTCAAGCGTGACCGGCAGCGTATGAAGGATATTTACAGACGGATGAATTTCTGCCCGCTGGGAAGCGGGGCGTTGGCGGGAACGACATATCCGCTGGATCGGGAGTATACCGCAGAGCTGTTGGGATTTGAAGGACCGACATTAAATAGCATGGATTCGGTTTCAGACCGGGACTATGTGATAGAATATCTGTCGGCGCTTTCGATGGTAATGATGCATCTGAGTCGTTTTTCGGAAGAAATTATTTTGTGGAACAGCAATGAGTATCGTTTTGTGGAAATCGATGACGCCTATTCCACAGGGTCTTCTATCATGCCGCAGAAAAAGAATCCTGATATTGCCGAGCTGGTCCGGGGAAAGACAGGACGGGTCTACGGTGCACTGATGAGCCTTTTGACGACGATGAAGGGGCTTCCGCTTGCATATAACAAGGATATGCAGGAAGATAAGGAGCCGGCATTTGATGCGATTGATACTGCAAACGGCTGCCTGAGGCTGTTTGAGGGAATGGTTCGTACGATGAGATTTCATAAAGACGTGATGGCGAAGTCGGCCATGAACGGATTTACAAATGCGACGGATGCTGCGGATTACCTGGTCGTAAAAGGTGTGCCCTTCCGGGATGCCCACGGGATAATCGGACGGCTCGTGTTGTATTGTATCGAAAAGGAAAAGAGCATCGAGGAGTGTTCCCTTGACGAATTAAAAAATATCAGCCCTGTTTTTGAAGAGGATATCTACGAGGCGGTAAGCCTGAAAACCTGCGTTGAGAAGCGGCTGACCATTGGTGCTCCGGGGCAGGAGTCTATGAAAAAGGTCATTGCGGCAAACCGTGCATATATAGAAGAAGTGTGACAGGTCATTGGACAACATCAGAGAGGAGATATGAGAAGATGAGCGAAAAATTAAGAGTCGGCGTATTGGGCGGCACAGGTATGGTGGGACAGCGTTTCATTTCGCTGTTGGAGGGTCATCCGTGGTTTGAGGTGACGACGATTGCGGCAAGTCCCCGTTCTGCGGGTAAGACGTATGAAGAAGCCGTGGGCGGCAGATGGAAGATGGACAAGCCGATGCCTGAGGCAGTCAAAAATATCGTGGTGATGAACGTCAACGAGGTGGAGAAGGTATCTTCTCAGGTTGACTTTGTATTCAGCGCGGTAGATATGACAAAGGATGAGATAAAAAAGATAGAAGAGGCCTATGCAAAGACGGAGACACCTGTCGTTTCCAATAACTCTGCACATCGCTGGACGCCGGACGTTCCGATGATAGTGCCGGAGATAAACGCTGAGCATACAGAGGTCATTGAAGCGCAGAAAAAGCGCCTTGGTACTTCGAGGGGATTTATCGCAGTAAAACCCAACTGCTCTATCCAGAGCTATGCTCCTGCACTTACCGCATGGAAGGAATTTGAGCCTTACGAGGTGGTTGCTACGACATATCAGGCAATTTCCGGGGCAGGTAAAACCTTTGCGGATTGGCCGGAAATGAACGGCAACATCATCCCCTATATCGGCGGCGAAGAGGAGAAGAGCGAAAAAGAGCCGTTACGTATCTGGGGCAAGGTGGAGGATGGTGTAATAAAGCCTGCGGAGACTCCTGTTATTACCTGTCAGTGTATCCGCGTTCCGGTGCTGAACGGGCACACAGCGGCGGTATTTGTGAAGTTCCGCAAAAAGGTGACGAAGCAGGAACTTATCGACCGTCTCGTGAACTTCTCCGGCGAGCCCCAGAGGCTTGCGCTCCCCAGTGCACCGAAGCAGTTTATCCAGTATCGGGAGGAGGATGACCGTCCTCAGGTTTCCCGAGACGTGGATTTTGAAAACGGTATGGGGATTTCTGTAGGCCGTTTAAGAGAGGATACAGTTTATGACTGGAAATTTGTGGGACTGTCCCACAATACCGTCAGGGGCGCTGCCGGCGGGGCGATTTTGTGCGCAGAGCTTTTAAAGGCGCAGGGCTACATTGCCAAAAAGTAAGGCAGTTCCTGGACTGTTCAAAAGGAAAGGTGTATGGGAAAAAAGTTATTCATTGCTGAAAAACCGAGTGTAGCGCAGGAGTTTGCAAAGGCACTGAAATATGATATGAGCCGCAGGGACGGATATCTTGAGTCGGAGGAGGCTGTTGTGACATGGTGCGTCGGGCATCTGGTAACGATGAGTTATCCTGAGGTTTATGATATCAAGTATAAAAAATGGTCTGTGGACACGCTCCCGTTTATCCCGGAAACCTTTCGGTATGAGGTCATTCCCGGCGTAAAAAAACAGTTTGATATTGTATGCGCTCTTTTAAACCGTCCGGACGTGGATACGATTTATGTATGCACCGACTCCGGACGGGAGGGAGAGTATATCTATCGTCTGGTGGAACAGGAAGCTGGCGTTTCGGGCAAAGACCGCCGCCGGGTATGGATAGATTCCCAGACGGAAGAAGAGATACAGCGCGGCGTCCGGGAGGCGAAGGCTCTTTCGGAATACGACCATCTGGCAGATGCGGCGTATCTGCGCGCAAAAGAAGATTATCTGATGGGAATCAATTTTTCACGGGTTTTGACGCTGAAATACGGTAGCAATGTGAAAAATTACCTGCGCCGCGACCGGGCGGTAATATCCGTCGGCCGCGTTATGACATGCGTACTCGGCATGGTGGTCAACCGGGAAAGGGAGATCCGCTCCTTTGTAAAAACGCCTTTTTACCGTGTGACGGGAAACTTTTCGATTCCGGTGGAAAACGGAAAGGAAAGGGCTTTTGAAGGGGAGTGGCGCGCGGCAGAAGGCAGTGCATATTTTGCATCGCCCCTTCTTTATAAGGAAAACGGCTTTAAGGAGAAAAATTCTGCGGAAGAGCTGATGGAAAAGCTGGGAGCCGTCTTGCCGGAAGGTAAGATGGGGCAGGAGTTTTCGGGGGCTTTTCTGGAAAAATGCGAGAAAAAGAAGGAACAGAAAAATCCGCCCCTGCTCTATAATCTGGCTGAGCTGCAAAACGATTGCTCCCGGATGTTTAAGATAAGTCCGGATGAGACACTTAGGATCGCGCAGGAATTATATGAAAAAAAGTTAACGACTTACCCCAGAACCGATGCTCGCGTGCTCTCTACGGCGGTGGCAAAGGAGATACATAAAAATATCGGAGGGTTGAGGGGCTTTTCTCCGGCGTCGGCATTTGCCGTGCAGATACTCGAAAGCGGCTCCTATAAAAATATCGCAAAGACACGGTATGTGAATGATAAGCAGATAACCGACCATTATGCCATCATTCCTACAGGGCAGGGACTGTCCGCGCTCCGCAGTCTTTCCGGCGGGGCGGCGAAGGTATATGAGGTGATCGTGCGGCGGTTTCTGAGTATTTTTTATCCGCCCGCAGTTTATCAGAAGGTGGCGCTGACGGCGCTGGCAAAATCCGTATCGCTGCCTCAGGGAGAGCGTTTTTTTGCCTCTTTTAAGGTACTGACACAGGAAGGATATCTGGCAGTGAGCCGTCCGTCTTTTTCCGGGAAAAAAGAGGAAGAGGATAAAAAGGGCGGTGAAGAGGAGGAGACTCAGTGTGACGAGGCGTTCCTGCAGGTGCTGGCAAAGCTGAAAAAAGGGGCGCAGCTCCCGCTTTCCGGACTGTCGGTGAGAGAGGGCGAAACGTCTCCGCCGAAACGCTATAATTCCGGTACATTGATATTGACGATGGAAAATGCGGGGCAGTTTATCGAAGATGAAGAGCTGCGCGCCCAGATAAAGGGGAGCGGTATCGGGACGTCTGCGACCCGGGCGGAGATTTTAAAAAAGCTTGTAACGATAGAATATCTGGCACTGAATAAAAAGACCCAGACTATCACGCCGACGCTCATGGGAGAGATGATCTATGACGTCGTTTCAGATTCGATACGGCCGCTTTTAAATCCGGCGCTGACCGCCAGCTGGGAAAAGGGGCTTACGGGCGTGGCGGAAGGAACTATCACGCCGGAGGAATATATGGGGAAGCTTGACGATTTTGTGCGGAGACGCACGAATATCGTCAAACAGCTCCATAATCAGGCGGTTTTGTACCGCCAGTTCGATGCGGCGGCTACTTTTTACAAAAAGAAGGAGACACAGCCAAAGAGCCGTGCCAAAAAGGAGGAAACGAACTATGGAAGCAATGAAGATAAGCAGCCTGTATCATCTTGAAAAGACGATAGCGGCCCCTTTTCTGGAACAGTTTGAATATCCCTGGGAAGCGCTGGCAGGTCTTCGTGAGTTTATCGTAACGCTCGGAAACAGTCTGCCGCAGGACCGCTTTGAAAAGCGGGGAGCGGATATCTGGGTCGCAAAGAGCGCGCAGGTCGCGCCGACAGCCTGTATCAATGGTCCCTGTATCGTTGATGAGGATGCGGAGATACGGCATTGTGCTTTCGTGCGGGGGAGTGCGATCATTGGAAAAGGGGCTGTGGTAGGCAATTCCACAGAGCTGAAAAATGTAATCTTATTTGATGGAGTTCAGGTTCCCCATTATAACTATGTGGGAGACAGTATCCTGGGATTCAAAGCCCATATGGGCGCCGGGGCGATAACTTCCAATGTCAAGAGTGATAAAACGCCGGTCGAGGTAAAGGCCGGCGAAGTCAGGATTTCCACCGGACTGAAAAAATTCGGCGCAATGCTGGGCGACTGCGTGGAAGTGGGCTGTAACAGCGTTTTAAATCCGGGAACGGTCATCGGAAGGAATACGAACGTATATCCGTTGTCGCGGGTACGGGGATTTGTTCCGGAAGGACATATTTTCAAAGCGCAGGATAATATCGTTAAAAAGAACGTATAAGTATAAAAAAGTGTGTGTATACAAAGACCGGCAGGAGAGTAGAAGCTTTTCTGCCGGTTTTTGCATACTTTCGGCAGTGCTGTCGGGGCGGATATCCTCAGCGCCTTTTGTATCCTGAGGATACCGTCTGTGTATAAAAATTCATGCTTGACGGGGATGGTTTTGGGGTGTATGATTGATTCAATGCTTTAACGCATACACGCGTTAAAGCAAAAAAGGAAGAGGAGAATTAATTATGAAAAAAATAGCGGCGATAGCAATGGTGTTGGCAATGACGACCGCAATTCTGGCAGGCTGCGGTACGGAGAATACGGGGACAGGCACAGCGTCGGATGCCGCAGCATCTAGTACTGCGGCAGAGGCAGAGCAGGACGCCGGCGCCGAACAGGCGGCAGACGGAGGAGAGGTATATAATATCGGTATCTGTCAGCTGGTGCAGCATGAGGCGCTGGATGCGGCGACGCAGGGCTTTCAGGATAAGCTGACAGAGCTTCTCGGGGAAGGAAACGTGACCTTTGACGTGCAGAATGCTTCAGGGGATTCGCCGACCTGTGCGACAATAGCAAATCAGTTCGTGGCAGAGGATGTGGATCTTATTCTTGCCAACGCGACTGCATCTTTACAGGCGGCAGCGGCAGCAACGGAGGATATTCCGATACTGGGTACTTCCATCACGGATTATGCGACAGCACTCGGGATGGAGGAATGGACGGGAACAACCGGGAAAAACATTTCGGGGACTTCGGACCTTGCACCGCTGGATGAACAGGCAAAGCTGTTAAATGAGATGTTCCCGGATGCGAAAAATGTCGGTATTTTATACTGTTCGGCAGAACCCAATTCTTCTTATCAGTCGGGTGTCATTCAGGAGGCTCTGACAGGGCTGGGCTATACATGTAAGGAATATACGTTTGCAGATTCCAACGACCTGGCGTCCATAGCTGCAAGCGCGGCAGCGGAGAGCGATGTGATATATGTGCCGACAGATAATACGGCTGCATCCAATGCAGAAATCATACAGAATATCTGTCAGCCTGCGGGGGTTCCGGTTGTTGCCGGAGAAGAAGGCATCTGCAAGGGCTGCGGCGTGGCAACGCTGTCTATCAGCTACTATGATATCGGCGCCAAGGCGGGTGAGATGGCGTATGATATTCTGGTGAACGGCGCGGATATCGCCTCTATGAAGATAGAGACAGCTCCGAATGTAACAAAGAAATACAATGCCGCAAACTGTGAGGCGCTGCAGATAACGCCTCCGGAAGGCTATGAGCCGATAGGCTGAAAAAAGGACGAAATGACGGAGGGAACGGAAGTTGGATATCATGGTATTTTTTAATGCGCTGCCGGGAGCATGCGCGCAGGGGCTGGTCTGGGGAGTGACAGCCATCGGTGTGTATATTACTTATAAGATTCTTAATCTGGCAGACCTGACGGTAGACGGTTCAATGTGTACAGGCGGAGCGGTATGTGTGGTGATGCTGCTCAACGGATATTCGGCGGGAGTTTCCCTGACGGCCGCTTTTCTGGCGGGGATGCTGGCGGGACTCGTTACCGGCGTTATTCATACAGCGCTCGGGATACCTGCGATACTGGCGGGGATACTGACGCAGCTGGGGCTGTATTCGGTCAATCTGCGTATTATGGGAGATAAGGCGAATGTGGCGGTCCCGGGAAACGATTATGACCGCCTGCTTGTTTCCCTGCGCCATTTAAAGGGCGTTGTCTTTTATCGGAACACACTGTTTGCCGCGGCTGTCATCATCGCGGTGCTGATAGGCGTGTTGTACTGGTTTTTCGGTACGGAACTTGGGTGTTCCATTCGTGCGACGGGTTCCAATGAAAACATGGCGCGGGCGCAGGGCATCAATACGGATAAGACAAAAATTCTCGGACTTATGATATCCAACGGTATCGTGGCATTTTCAGGCGCACTTCTGGCGCAGTACAACGGATTTGCAGATATCAATATGGGGCGCGGTGCAATCGTCATCGGTCTGGCGGCAGTCATTATCGGGGAAGTGGTATTTGGAAAGCTCAGCAGGAATTTTGCATTTTATCTGCTGACTGTAGGGCTGGGATCTATCATTTATTATGTAGTGATGCAGATGGTTCTGTGGCTGGGGATGAAGCCGAACGACTTAAAGCTTTTATCGGCTCTTGTGGTGGTCGTATTCCTTGCTGTCCCTTATATAAAGAGAAAATATTTTGCAAAACGGGTAAAAAAGGGAGGTGCAGGACGTGCTTGATATCAAATCTATCAGTAAAACCTTCAATGCGGGAACCGTAAATGAAAAAACGGCGCTGAACGGTCTGTCCCTGAAGCTGGAGGACGGGGATTTTGTGACGGTCATCGGAGGGAACGGAGCCGGGAAATCCACGCTTTTAAATGCGGTGGCAGGCGTCTGGCCTGTGGATGAGGGAATTATAGAGATTGGAAATGTGAATGTGACAAAACTGCCGGAATATAGGCGGGCAAAATACCTTGGACGGGTTTTTCAGGATCCTATGACGGGAACAGCTGCGGATATGCAGATAGAAGAAAATCTGGCGCTGGCAGCTCGCAGAGGCGCTGCGCGGACGATGAAGATAGGCATTACAAATAAGGAACGGGAAGTGTACAGGAGACGGCTTGAAGAATTGGGGCTTGGTCTGGAAAATCGTATGACTTCAAAAGTCGGACTGCTCTCCGGTGGCCAGCGTCAGGCGCTTACGCTTTTGATGGCGACATTGAAAAAGCCCCGGCTGCTCCTTCTGGATGAGCATACGGCGGCGCTCGACCCGAAAACTGCGGAAAAGGTACTGGAAGCAACGGAGCGCATTGTCGCACAGGACCACCTGACAACGCTGATGATAACCCACAATATGAAAGATGCGATAGCGCACGGCAACAGACTTATCATGATGTATGAAGGGCGTGTGATATATGATGTGTCTGGAGAAGAAAAAAAGAAGCTTTCCGTAGCGGATTTGCTGGAAAAATTTGAACAGGCAAGCGGGGGAAGCTTTGCAAATGACCGTATGATTTTGTCATAAGGCGTTATTTTGTAAAAAAGACTGGATTTTTGACGTAAAATGTGAGAAAATAGCATCAGCGTACAGCTGGTGCTTTTTTTGCGGGCGTTTTCTGGACCAAACACGGTAATCAGCGCTGTATTTTCGCAGAAGAAAGCTTTGCGCCTTTTTAGCGCGCCCGCTGACGAAATTTTCATCCATAGACGAAAGGAGATAACACATGATTTATTCACACGAAGTTGAACAGATGTGTCCGGTAGCGCAGGGCGTAAACCACGGCTGTGCTCCCATCCCGGAAGAAGCAAAATGGGTAAAAGCCAAAGAGATCAAGGACATATCCGGTCTGACTCATGGTGTAGGCTGGTGTGCACCTCAGCAGGGCGCATGTAAGCTGACCCTCAACGTTAAGGAAGGTATTATTCAGGAGGCTCTGATCGAGACACTCGGCTGCTCCGGTATGACTCATTCTGCAGCTATGGCTGCTGAGATTCTGCCCGGCAGAACTCTTCTTGAGGCGTTAAATACTGACCTTGTGTGTGACGCGATCAATACGGCTATGAGAGAGCTGTTCTTACAGATCGTTTACGGACGTACTCAGTCCGCATTCTCTGAGGACGGACTTCCGATCGGCGCAGGTCTGGAGGATCTGGGCAAGGGCTTAAGAAGCCAGATCGGTACCATGTACGGTACCTTAAAGAAAGGTCCCCGTTACCTTGAAATGGCTGAAGGTTATGTAACCGGCATCGCTCTGGATGCAGATGATCAGATCATCGGCTACAAGTTTGTAAACTTCGGCAAGATGACAGACTTCATGAAGAAGGGCGACGATGCTCAGACAGCATATGAGAAAGCTTCCGGCCAGTACGGACGTGTTGATGATGCTGTAAGAATCATCGATCCCAGACAGGAATAAAAAGGAGGAGGTAACGAAGCATGGCATTATTTGAATCTTATGAAAGAAGAATCGACAAGATCAATGCTGTTTTAAATAGCTACGGTATTGCTTCTATCGAAGAAGCTGAGAAAATTACAAAAGATGCCGGTCTGGATGTTTACCATCAGGTAAAGGGAATCCAGCCCATCTGTTTTGAGAACGCTTGCTGGGCTTACATTGTAGGCGCTGCAATCGCAATCAAGAAAAACTGCAGAAAAGCATCTGATGCTGCGGCAGCAATTGGTGAAGGCCTTCAGGCTTTCTGTATCCCCGGCTCTGTTGCAGATCAGCGTAAGGTAGGCTTAGGTCATGGTAACCTGGGCAAGATGTTGCTGGAAGAAGAGACAGACTGCTTCTGCTTCCTGGCAGGTCATGAGTCTTTTGCAGCTGCTGAGGGCGCTATCGGTATCGCAGAGAAGGCGAACAAAGTTCGTCAGAAACCTCTCCGCGTTATCTTAAATGGTCTGGGCAAAGACGCTGCACAGATCATCTCCAGAATCAACGGCTTTACATATGTAGAGACAGAGATGGATTACGCTACCGGCGAAGTTAAGGAAGTATTCCGTAAGGCTTACTCCGAAGGTCTTCGTGCAAAGGTTAACTGCTACGGCGCTAACGACGTAACAGAAGGCGTTGCTATCATGTGGAAAGAGGGCGTTGACGTTTCCATTACCGGTAACTCCACCAACCCTACAAGATTCCAGCACCCCGTTGCAGGTACTTACAAGAAGGAGTGCGTAGAGAAGGGCAAGAAGTACTTCTCCGTAGCTTCCGGCGGCGGCACAGGCCGTACACTGCATCCCGATAACATGGCAGCAGGCCCTGCTTCCTATGGTATGACAGATACAATGGGACGTATGCATTCCGATGCACAGTTCGCAGGTTCTTCTTCTGTACCCGCTCACGTTGAGATGATGGGTCTGATCGGTGCAGGTAACAACCCGATGGTTGGTATGACTGTATCTGTAGCAGTTGCTATCGAAGAGGCTGCTAAGGAAGGCAAATTCTAAAAACTGAATTTCCATAAGCGTAAAAAGCGCCGTAATCCTCAGGGATTGCGGCGTTTTTTTGCATTTTATGGGAAATTTGGAAAAGTGGTCTGAAATCCTGCAAAAAGTGACCGGAAATTAACAGGCAACTAACAGGTAACGAACAGACGTAACTGACAAATAAAATCATGGAAAACAGCTATTTTACAAGGGGTTTCAGTTGTGTCAACCATAGGGATAAAATATTTCATTGGAGCTTCTTTATTTCAGCCATAAGAAACTCGTCGAAGTCAAGGTGGGTGTAGTGTTTGTCGGTTACATCTGAGATTTCATGTCCCATTATTTTCTTTCTGGCAAGTTCGTCCATGCGGGCCTTTTTCGCTTTTGTGGAAAAGGTATGACGCGGACAGCTTGGACTATATATATCCTGCCAACCGTGCCGGGCAAGTATTTTTTTGAAACGTCCTCGATACTTATCGTATGTCATTGTGGAGGGGCGGGTTCCGGTGTAATCATAAAAGAGCAGCTCTCCGGGGGATTTGTCATAATAATATTTGACAAGATTTGCGATTTTGGGATGGATCGGAATCTTTCGATTGAATCCGGCTTCCGTCTTCATGCCTCCGGTCATTGTCATATGATCGAGATCGACGTCGGTTTTTCGCAGCTCAAGAAGTTCTTCGGGTCTCCATCCGGAATAAATGTTGATCAGGATCATCCGGGTATATCCGAAATCAAGATCATTCCATAATTCCTCTTCGTGTTCGGAAGAGAAGGGGACTTTATCTTTTCGTTTCCGTTCAATCTTATTCTGGATACCTTTGAGGACAAACTGACGGGCAGGATTGTATTGTACAAGGTTTGCCAGAACAGCATAGTCATACATCAGGTTGAACATGGATTTGAGCCTTGATTTCGTGTTTTCTGAAGCTTTGACGAGGTTGCCCTTATCGTCAGTCCGCTGCGCGCTGTTGTTTATCATATCTTTGATGCCCTGAGGCGGCATAGTGACGGCGTTTTGGGATCTGAAAGAAGATGGGACATATTGCCATGCGGCACAGATGGTCCTGATAGAGGAATCATCTGTAAGCTCTTTAAAGTATTCTTCAGACCATTTATCATATAGCTTCCCGATAGTAGTGGTTTCTTTATCCAAATCATACGGGTTTTCGTTGTAGAGGTTGAGAGCTAAAATTGCTTTTGCCTCCGTGGGAAAGTAACCAATCGATTTTTGAATCTGTCGCGCTTTGCCGGCGGCTTCGTCGAAGTCCCAGCCGACGGTAACGGATGCTGCCCAAGGGTTTCGCCGGTTGCCGGACAGCCGGTAAACTGTTCCGGAGCCATTTGCGCGTTTGGTTTTCATCGTACCTTTTTTCTTTGGCGTTTCTTTTTGTGGGTTGATGGGGTATCCGCAGCCAGGGCACGAGAGTGCTGCGCTGCTGATCTGTCTGCCGCATTCCGGACATTGGATGAGTGCCATAGGGTGTACCTCCTTTTTGGGTATAAAAAATACACCTATACAGGTGCAGGAGGCTGTGGTATAATTTTCTTGTGTAGGGATAATTATGCCATAGTCTTCTGACTGGTATAGTTTTTCGAGAATTGCCCCGGTGTCACCAGCACCGGGGCTTTTCTGTTTTTAATTAAACATAGTAGGGATTTGGCTTGAAAATATAGGAAATAATATCAATTATCCAACCGATACAGAACAATCCGCCAGTAAAGAGATATAAAATCCCCATGCCCACTTTTCCTTCATAAAACTTATGTGCCCCAAAATAGCCTAAGAAAATACAGAGCATCAGCGCTACCCATTTGTCTTTAGGAACAGCAGTGCGGTATCTTGCACTTGCGGTAGCCTGTGCAGAAGATGAAGCACTGGAGCTTGCTGAGTTGTTTATGATAATATTATCGGGTTGTTTTAAGTCTTGCACCTGCTTTCCGCATTTTGGGCAGATTATGCAATCCTTGTCAATCTGTTCTCCGCAGTGTTGGCAGAATTTCTTCGCGACCGGAGCACCGCAGTTGGGACAGGCAGAAGCCTGATCTGATATTTCTTTCCCGCATTCGGGACATATGATAAGTGCCATTTTTGTTATCCTCCTCATATGGTATTTATTTGTGTATCGCCGCAGCGATATAACTGTGTTCGAGCGCCCTTATTAAAACGTTATCCGCAGAAATAGTATAAGGATAAAAGCAAAAACAGCTAGGGCTAAAAAGATACCTTCTTTTGAACTGAATTCGTCAGCAGTGGGTTCACCAACTCTCCATGAATTTCCGCAAGACTGGCATACTGCAAATGTACGGTTGTCAGTATGTGACTTTGAATTCATTTTTTTTGAGTATTTTGACCTTTTAGGCGTAAGCGCCCAAAGACCTCCTGTACTTAAAATCATGGCAGCCCTTCCAGCTGCATTCCCTGCCCTAGTTAAAGGACTTTTACTTCTCCATTCTGAACGCCCATGGGTATAGCTCCCAACGCCATGAATTGAAACAGAAACATTTCGGCTTCCACATTTTGGACATTTGATAGTAGGGCGATTGTCTGATGAGTATGATGTAGGCCTCGAGCTTATGCCGGATATAGGGCAACCGCAATGTGGGCAGACAGTAGCTTGTGATGACACTGAACCGCCGCATTCTGGACAACTTAAAAGTGCCATAATTATTCCCTCCTCTGTGTAATACATAATCAATGTAATTTTAACTTAATCAAACACTCATTATATCCGAGCGACTTTGATATCTGTTCCATTGTAAACCCTTTGTATTCAGCTAAAAGCTCATCAGGCAGCAGCAGTTCTGCCGCGAATTTATTTGCTTCGATTTCATACTTTGAGTTTAAGAAAAACGTCTTGTTTCGGATAAAATAACAATTCTGCTTTCGATGCAAAATCGCATGACCGAGCTCATGAGCCATTACGACGCGTAACTCTGTCTCTGGTAAATCTTGGCTGAGAAATATATAGCGATGGTTTTTCAGAAACATATAGCAACCGTCACAGCCCGGATTACCTAATTGCACTTCTATATTAAGTTGTTTTGCAATCTCAAAAGGGTTTCGTGTGCCGCATCTGCTGACATAATAGTTCACACGTCTTTTAATATCGCTATTCAAAATCTCCACCTACTTTTTGTACTTATTAGGAGTGTATTTCTCTTTGTTAATAATTTTAAGCCGACGCAAGGCAATTTGCAGCTCATCACGAAACAGCTCTGCGGCTTCAGGGTCAAGGGCTTCACCATTATAGCTGGCAGGACCATCTTCTCCAGAAGCAAGTTTTTGCATAATGTTATCCAGATCTTTTGCAATATCGCGTTCATCTTTAGTGGTTATACCAGAAGAAACTTCGCTGCCGGGTTTTCCAAGAAGAAAGTTCATATCCACATTAAAGAGATCTGCGATGCTTTCAAGAGTTTCAAAATCTGGTTCTCTTTTTCCTAATTCGTACATTCCGATTGTGGACTTAGATATTCCTAATTTTTCTGCTAAATCTGCTTGAGACATTTTTTCTCTTGATCTTAGGTATTTTAGCATTTCATTGAAATTCCCCATTGTATCACCTCTCGATATGTATTGGTTTGACTTTAGTATACACATTCCGTGAATAAAAATCAATAATAAATTTACAAAATGTGATTGACAAACAATCACGAAACGTGTAATATAAAGAAGAACCACGAAACGTGATTCTAGGAGGTGAAAAATACAGTGATTGACACACAGGCAATGGGAGAGAAGCTTGTTAGACTTCGCGGTAATAAAACACAAGAAGAAGTGGCAAACGCCGTAGGTATTAGCAAATCAGCGCTTTCAATGTATGAATCTGGGAAGAGAATCCCAAGAGATCCGGTCAAGGTTAAGCTGTCAAGATTTTATAAAAAAAGTATTCCATATATTTTTTTTAATCAAGAAAACCACGAAACGTGATTAACAAAAATCTTGAAGAAAACACAGAGGAAGGGAGATGAGAACAGTGGGAGCAGGAGACATAATCACATCACAGTATGTGAATTCGTCGGTAATTCAAGTGTCTTTTGAAGTTTCCGAAAACGATTGGTGCTTAATCCAACAGTCAGGGAATTGGAAGCGCATTCGAAATTTTCTTGTGGTATCTGGAAATAAAGGTAGCCAGATGTCCCTGATAGACAAGGTAAATTTATTGGAAAAGGGAGCGATTTGAGAGCTTCTTTGTATGTGATGTTTTTCCCGCTTTGACGGGAATATGTGCGGACAACAATGGGATCCTTGCGACAACTGTAAGGAATGGCTTTGTTCCATATACATATATCAGTGATGGAAACAGGAAGTCTTGAATTGTTCGTAAATACCATATACAAGATAAGAGAATCAGGCGTTGCAGAGTAGTCTGCAATGTAGAAATCAACATCAACTCTATTCCAATAAAAGGTCATTAACACAGAATAAGCTGTGCCCAATGTGCCTATCAGACCAAGCAAAAAAGTGACTTTATCAATCATAAAAATATCCTCCTGTTTCAACAGATTATACAACAGGAGGGAGATATTCACAAGGCTGCAAATTACCTGAAAGTGCCGATAAAAAAACTGTTGGAGTAGAGGAGGTGAGAGGGATAAGAGTCGTAGATATGGTGAATATCATATTGATTTCTGTCATGTGGCTTGCGGTAATTGTGGGAAATGTAATTATTAAAAAAATACAGCCTGATTTTTCAAAGCTGTATTTCTTCTATTCGATGGGGATTGCACTGGGAATCACAGTTTTTGCAATTCTTTACAAACGTCCATAGATAGTGCATCGACGTATTTTATAGCTTCATCAAAGCGTTGGTGGTTGATTAAGAGATTAAGCTGTCCCATATCTTTACGAACATAATCAGGAAGATATATATAAGCAAGGGAGTAGCATTCTGAGTAAGATGATATATTATCATCACTTGGAACTTGGCATACTTTATTGAGTGCTCGGAGAAAATCCATAAAAACTCTTCTTTTATATAGGATATTTTCTTCGTGTTCTTTTTGCTTATATTCCAGTTTTTTCATTTTGTATTGATGATGGTTGTTGATGATGGCTACTAAAATTGGGGAAACGATTGCGGACAAGCCTAGGATAACGCTCACAGTCAAAGTTAAATCAACCGAAACAGGTGGGATGTTATGAAGATTCATCAGGAGTCTCCTTTCTTTCATACTCGGCTCTGGCAGGAGCCTGTATATCAATTATAAGAATGGAGAGAGGAAAAGACAAGTGACAAACAAGGCATATCATTGAGGATACGCCTTGTGATAAGTAAGAGAAGGAGGTAAGAGAATTGAATGCAACTGAATCGGTAGAAAAACTGATTGAGACGTTGGCGAACAGCATCACGGTAGATATTGAAAAGGGAAATGAACTACCGGAAGCAATATCGGAAGAGGTTAAGGCACTGGCAAGTCTCATAACAGCATCAGCACAGTTTGAATGTGGAGTGCTTGCCAGAAATGCGGCAGGAACTTTGATAAATGGGAGGTGAGAGGGAATGGAAGTAGGAAGAATCCTTCCGGCAGAGGCTGCAGCAATACTGCATGTATCGATACCGTACATTCGGATTGGAATGCAGTTGAATCGGCTGCCTATCGGGACGGCGGTAAAAATGTCATCAGTGTGGACATATCACATATCAGAAAAACTGCTTGCAGAATATTCCGGGAAGGACATCGAAAAGGAAATTGCAAAGATTCGAGGCGTAAAAATGTAATGACACAGGGACAGAAAGGAGAAGTCATGGACGAAAAGAAAAAGATCGACAAGCTCTATGCGCTGCTGGAAGAAAAAGAGCGGAAAAGGATGCCGAAGCGGCTGCGGCGCTGAGATGGGCGATATTTGAGCTTGAGAACAGGAGGTGAAAGCGAAGATGGACAAGTCAGATATGTGCATGATGTTAGGCTCAACGCTGGTCATGGCAGCCCTGATCATGTGGGAGACATTTGGCATGATGATTACGCCAACGGTAATGACGGTCGCTGCCGGCGGCTGCTTCGTGGCGGCGGGGCTGTGTGCGGCACGTGAAGAGCAGATGCGCAGCAGAAAAAGAAAAAGGCGCTGAACCGACCAAAGTACCAGCGCCAATGAAAAAACATTACGCTTTTAGTATAAAGCGGGAACAGGAGAAATGCAATGATTAAATCAGAAAACGGTACTGTTATAGCAATGGGGAAAGGAATTGAGCTTCTTCGAGATATGGCGAACATTGCTACGGCCTTTGTCAAAAGTTACATTGAGGATGGTTTGACGCAGAAAGAAGCGGAGAACTTAGTGAGCGCTGCGTGTGAAGCAGGAATTCAGGTAGCACTTATTAAAAACGAATGTGATCTTGACGCACTGACGAAAGAAATATTGGAAAAGATTGCAAGGGGGATGAACTGATGGAAATAGTACAGGCAATCATTACCCAGCAGGAGGGGACAATCTCCTGTAACTTTGAACAGGTGGAAGCTGTAATCAACGAGCGCTTAAAAGAATATGAAGGGGCGATTTTCACAGAAGACAGCAAGGTTATGGCAAAAAAAGAACTTGCGGGCTTGCGGGCGGAACAAAAAGCCCTTTCGGATAATCTGAAAGAAGCCAAGCGGAAATTTATGGAACCGTGGGAGAAATTTGAACCGCAGGCAAAAGCATTGATTGCCCTGTATGACAAACCGATCACATTGATTAACTCACAGGTAAAGGAGTTTGAGGAAAAACGTGTGGCGGAAAGAAAGGCGTTGATCCGTAGCATTTACGAAGAGCTTGCCGAAGATGTTTCGGACTATATCCCTCTCGACCGGGTATATGACAAAAAATGGGAAAATGCCACAACAAAAGAAAAGGCAATCCGTGAAGGAATCCTATCGCTTGCAATCGGAACCCGGCAGGCAGTAGCAACAATTCAGGCGATGCACTCAGAAGCGGAAGAGAAGGCGCTGCTGGTGTACCGTGACACCTTAAACCTTTCCGAAGCAATTTCCTGCATCAGCCAGTATGAGGCACAGAAAGTGGAGATCCTGCGGCGGGAGCAGGAGCGCCAGCATGAAGCAGAACTTGCCCGCGTCCGCCGGGAGGAGCAGGAAAAGCTTATGGCAGAGCAAAAGGCGCGGGAAGCGCTGGAAGCAGAACGCCGCCGTGCTGCGGAAGAGCTGGAGGCACAGCGGAGACAGGCAGAGGAAGAAAAGCAGGCTGCTGTTGAACAGGCAAAAGAAGAAGCGGCGCAGGAAGTGATTGAAAGCTTAAGCCCGGATACGGAAGAGGAAACGACGCTGTATGAATACCGCGTTGCCTTGTCAGAAGAGGGAAAGAAGCAGTTTGAAATGTATCTGGACAGTGTAGGGATTGACTGGGAGATGATCTGATGGAAAACATGAGAATCTATGATGCCGTGCGGAGCGTGCCGGAGAATGCAAAACGTCCCATTTCAGGCGGGCGGCTGGCAGGGAAAACGGACATCAATCCGATGTGGCGGATCAAAACGCTGACAGAGCAGTTTGGCCCCTGCGGGATTGGCTGGTATTACAAGCCTGTACGGAAGTGGACGGAAGCGCTTGGGGATGAAGTGGCAGCATTTGTTGACATTGAATTATATGTTAAGGATGGCGAAAGCTGGTCTATGCCGATTGCCGGAACTGGCGGAAGCATGCTGGCGGAAAAGCAAAAAGGAAGCGTATATGTTTCTGACGAGTGCTTCAAGATGGCGACTACAGATGCAATATCGGTTGCATGTAAGCAGCTGGGTATCGGGGCTGATGTTTATTGGGATGCAGATGGATCAAAATATAACCGGCCGGGACAGGCTCCGTCAGAACCTGCACCGAATAAGGCGAAGGAGACGCCGGAGGAACGTCAGCGCCGGGAACTGCTGGATCAGCTGGTGGCAGAGATGCGACGCACCGGATATGGGGCAAAGTCAGTCCTTAATAAGTATAAAGTAGACGATATGAGGAAGTTGAGCATTCTCCAGATCAAGGACTGCACGAAAAAGATGAAACAGCTTCCGGATGCTGGAAAGGGTGTGGGGTAATGGAGTGCACAGGAGTGATTGCAGAGATTGGAAGGGCAGTGAATAACTGCCCCCGGATCATCCTTGAAGTAAACGGTATTTCTATTCCCCAGCTTGTGCGGCTGCGGGAGAATGGGAAACTGAATATATCCATGAAGAAATATTCCGGGAAGCGCAGTCTGGACGCAAATGCTTATTACTGGAAGTTACTCGGTGAATTGGCACGGGTGCTAAATACGAGCAATGAAGAGATGCACAATCTCCTGTTAGAAAGCTATGGAACGCTTGCGGAGGACAATGATGGAAATATGATCGTGCATTTTCTCCCGGAGACAGAGGACTATCAGAGATACAAGCATGAGCATTACAAACCGACAGGCGAAAGCATTGAATATGATGGTATCCGTTTTTATAAATTTTATCGGATTAAAGGGTCAAGTCAGTATAATACGCGGGAGATGTCGAGGCTGATTGATGGGCTTGTATATGAGTGCCAGAACATGGATATTGAGACGCTTCCGCCGAATCAGATTGAAAGGATGATGAAGGCATATGCAAAAGCGCATGACGAGAAAGTTGGAGTTCCCACCAGAGGTACGGCGGCGTATTAAGGAGAGAGATCGGGATTGCTTCTTTTGCTGCCGTTACTACCATATGGAATATGCCCTTGCGGGGGATCTGGTTCCGAAGGATATCATGCACATTGTACCACGAAGCCATTTAGGACTTGGTGTGGAGCAGAACGGCGTGCTGGGCTGCAGGTATCATCATACCCTGCTGGATAACGGGAATAAGGGATTACACCGGGAAATGGAAGATATGCTTAAAGAGTATATGCGAGAGCAGTATCCCGGATGGACGCCGGAAAGCGTTACATATCATAAGTACGGTTGAAACACCACTCCGAAAGGGGAAAAGAAACTTTAATTCGTGCAATCATGGGGAGTATATATCACGGACATGACAGGCTACCTCCTGTTACCCTAGCGCCGGGGGAAAGCGGCGCATCCCCATTGGAACAAATAATTACCTGTTGGAAGGTTTTATATATAAGCGGGGTATTGTAATGAACCATGGATTTAATGTAGACATAGCTACTCAGTACGGAATTGCTGAAGCTATTCTTTTGGAGCATTTGAGCTTTTGGATTGCAAAGAATAAGGCAGACAAGACGAATTTTTTTGATGGCTATTATTGGACTTATAGTAGCACAAAGGCGCTGGCTGAATTATTCCCGTATATGTCCCCGAAAAGCATTTCGAGAGCGCTGCATCACCTGAAAGAAGAGGGACTTGTGCTGTTTGGTAATTACAATAAAAGCGCTTATGACCGGACGATGTGGTACGCATTGACAGAAGATGGAGAATTGGTTTTGCAAAATGGGAAAATGGATTTGTCAAAAGGGAAAATGGAAGAACCCAAAACGGAAAATCAAAATGCCCAAAATGTCCAACCTATACCAGATATAAGCACAGATATAAGCACAGATATAGTATCTAACGATACTTGCACGGAGCCGGAAAAACCGACCTCCGCGCCGCCGGTCATCACGCTGCCGCTGAATGATAAAACAGAGCATGAGATCACACAGGATGATGTCGACCACTGGAAGGAATTGTATCCTGCTGTGGATGTCATGACGGAGCTGCGGAAGATGAAAGGCTGGTGCGAAGGCAATCCGGCAAAACGAAAGACGCGGCGAGGGATTGTGCGATTTGTCAATGCATGGTTGGCAAGGGAACAGGACAGGGGCGGCAGCCGGAAAACGTCCCAGTCGCCGGTCAGCAGGTTTTTGGAAGGAGCTGAAACATGAACAGAAGAGCGTTTGTAAAAATTATGGACATGCTGGAAGCGGCATATCCGGCGCGGTTTGAAAAGATGGACGGGGAAAGAAAGCTTGAATTTTTCAACACATGGTATCGCGGGCTGTGTGACTTGGATGAAAAGAATCTTGAACAGGCAGTCATGAAGCACATAAGAGACAGCAGATTCTTTCCGACTATCGCGGAGCTGCGGGAAATCGCGCAGAAGCCTGTTCCAACGGCCAGTATCAGGGAGCTGTTTGAGCGGTTTGCAAATTACTACCCGGGCGATAACCCGGATTGCAGAAGCGCAGCGTTTAAGATTTTTTTTGACAAGGTAAAAGGGATGGACCCAGAAGCCCGGTGGAACGAAACGATCAGAATCAAAACGGCTGTGCTGAGATATGTGCAAGCATGTGAACTTGACGGAGAAGAGCCGCCGATGCCGCTGGGTGACTTCTTGGAGGCGATAGGCGTATGAGTTACTTTGCGGAACAGAACGTTGTAGGCTCCCTGCTGATGGACGGGGAAGCGATAGACCGGATTGCAGCATTTCTGGAGCCGGAAATGTTTACCTCAGAGCTGTTGGGGCGCGTGTACCTGGAGTATCTGCGAGGATACGAAAACGGCTACCCTGTCAATCTGGTAACGGTCCGGGAGCGGCTGTGCGGCGATAATCTGCCAGAGAGTGTGATTGCAGAAAGTCTGAAAGAATGCGTAAGCGTCACGGTCACATCAGCGCAGATAAAGAGCTATGCGGAAGCCGTGCGGGATGATTACAAGGCGGCGCAGGTCGGAAAGCTCCTGTCGGGGACAAGGGTCACAGCGGCGGGCGTTAATGAGCAGATAGGACAGTTGCTGACAGAGCTGGAAGCGCTGCGGGATGATAAGGCGGCAAAGGCGAAGACGCTGGCACAGATTGCTGCGGAATATCAAAACAATTATTTCTGCGAGCATCCAGACGTCTTGAAAGTAGGGCTGCCGCATCTGGATGACATGATCGGCGGGCTGGAGGGCGGGGACATTATCGTCATCGGCGCACGTCCGTCGGTCGGGAAATCGGCACTGGTAACGCAGATAACAACAAACCTTGCGGAGCAGGGCAAGAAAATCGGCTTTTACAATCTGGAAATGTCTGACAAGCAGATGTATGAACGCTTTGTGGCATCGCAGAGCGGCTTAGGATTGACGAGAATACGCCGAGCCGTAAAGTTCTTAGGGGACGAGGAAAAACGCTTTAAAAAGGCAAATGACGCGTTGGCAGGACGTTCAAACATCGTCATTTCAACTGGCGCGAAGGCGGTCAGCGAGATCCGGGCGGAAAGCCGACACATGGGATTTGATGTAATCGTCATAGATTACCTGCAGCTTATCCGTTCAGACACGTTCTACCGGGGCAACCGCGTGGCAGAGGTGGGTGCGATCAGCAAGGCGATTAAGGCGCTGGCAATGGAGCTTAATATACCGATAATCCTGCTTTCGCAGCTCAACAGGGCATCAGAGGGGCGGGAGACAAGGGAACCGTCCATGTCGGAGCTGCGAGAATCTGGAGATATCGAACAGGATGCGAGCGTGATTATCCTGCTCTGGGATATGTCGGAGGATGGCCGGTCAAAGAAAGGCTGCAAGGTCGAGAAAAACAGACAAGGAGAGACGGGGAAAATGGAGCTGCGCTTTGACGGTGACAAGATGAGGTTCAAGGACGCCGGAGAATGGCAGGAGCCTGCGGAAGACTGCCCGTTTACATGATATGGCAAGTGTGAAATTCCCGAAAGGGAGCGAAGAATGGACGATGTTCATGGATTTCTGGGGGCTGTGCCAAAAGTATTGGCAGCCGGAAGAATCCGATGAGTGGTGGGACGAAGCGCTGGGTGCATGTAATGATTTCGCATGGAAATACGGGAATGATGGGTTCCCGCGCGGTCTTGCTATGGCGCTGGTCCGCAAACTGGAAGAAGACGGGAGAAGAAGAGGAAGGCAGTAAAACAAATGAAGCCGGGGCAAAAGCTTATGCTGAGAGACCCGCAATGTGAGAGCAGGAATTTGACTGTAGCGGTCAAAGTGATAAAACAGTATCCCCACCATGTCCTTTGTGCGACAAAGAAAGGGATACGGATGTGTGTAACAAACGCAGAGCTGTACACGCTTGGTAGATCTGCGTTAATGGATGCTGATGGCAAGAAAGCAGTTATCCCAGACTGTACTGACCGCAAGTTCCCAAAGCTTTATTGGGGCGGCGTATTTTAAAACAAAAATAAGAGGAGATAAAAATATGGGCGTGATTATATCAATACTGGTTCTGCTTGCGCTTATTGCAGCAGGCTCTGTGGTGTTGTACAAAATCGGAGAAGCAATCGTGGAAACACAGGACACGACTTGCCACGGAGAATACAGAAGATGGAGAAGAGAATATGAAGAAGCGGAAGAAGACA
>Peterbilt_p2__coassemble_296_pt1 | contig 41882 bp, 36 predicted proteins | sample Peterbilt_p2__metabat2_low_PE_009 | metagenome-assembled genome bin Peterbilt_p2 | reverse complement strand
GTCGGGAACAGCAGAACATCCCTGATCGCAGGAGAATTCGTCAGCAGCATTACCATACGGTCAATACCAAAACCAATACCGCCCGTCGGAGGCATACCGATCTCCAGCGCATTCATGAAATCCTCGTCCGTTGTGTTCGCTTCTTCATCGCCCTGAGAAAGAAGCTCCTCCTGAGCCTTGAAGCGCGCACGCTGGTCGATAGGATCGTTTAATTCGGAGTAAGCGTTCGCCATCTCCCAGCCGTTCATGAACAGCTCGAAACGCTCTACATAATCAGGATTCTCAGGCTTTCTCTTTGTCAGAGGGGAAATCTCTACCGGATGATCCATGACAAAGGTAGGCTGTATCATATGAGGCTCCGCATACTCTTCAAAGAACAGGCTCAGGATATCGCCCTTCTTATGGCGCTCCTCGAACTCGATATGATGTTCTTTTGCGATGGCCTTTGCCTCTTCATCGGAGTGGATTTCATTGAAGTCCACGCCTGCATATTTTTTAACCGCATCCAGCATCGTAATGCGCTCAAACGGCTTACCCAGATCTATTGTATGCTCGCCATATGTGATCTCTGTTGTGCCGAGCACCTCCTGAGCCACAAAACGATACAGATTCTCAGACAGATCCATCATGCCGTGATAATCTGTATATGCCTGATAAAGCTCCATCAAAGTAAATTCAGGGTTATGTCTTGTATCCACGCCTTCGTTACGGAAAACGCGTCCAATCTCATAAACGCGCTCCATGCCGCCTACAATAAGGCGCTTCAGATAAAGCTCCAGGGAAATGCGGAGCTTCACATCCTCATCCAGCGCATTGTAATGAGTCTCGAACGGACGTGCAGCGGCACCACCTGCATTTGCGACAAGCATCGGCGTTTCCACTTCCATAAAGCTCTCTCCGTCCAGATAACGACGAACAGCGCTGATGATACGGGAACGCTTGATAAACGTATCCTTTACATCCTGATTCATGATAAGATCAACATAACGCTGACGATAACGCAGATCCGTATTGGTCAGACCATGATATTTCTCCGGGAGCACCTGCAGGCTCTTGGAAAGCAGAACGACCTCAGCCGCATGAACGGAAATCTCTCCTGTCTTTGTCGTGAACACCTCACCCTTTACGCCGACGATATCACCTACATCATATTTCTTAAAATCAGCATAGGGCTCTTCGCCGATGCTGTCTCTTGCCACATAAACCTGAATGCTGCCCTTTAAGTCCTGAATGTTGCAGAAGGAGGCCTTTCCCATCACGCGCTTGAACATGATTCTGCCCGCGATGCTGACGGTCTGTCCCTCCAGCTCCTCAAACTTCTCGCGCACATCTGCACTGTGCGCGGTCACATCATATTTTACATGTACAAAAGGGTCTTTGCCTGCCTCCTGCAAAGCCGCCAGCTTTTCCCTTCTTACCTTTAAAATCTGATTTAATTCCTGCTGATCGTTTGTGTTCTTGTTCTGTGCGTCTGCCACTTTCTTCGCTCCTTTTCCTCTGCCTCGCTTCCTGCTTCCAGCCGGACTTCTGCCCGCCTGAAAATACCGCTCTCCGCTCCCCGGCTCTTCCTTAATTGGACCGCTCTATCTCCAGTACCTTGTATCTTACCTCGCCGTCCTGTGTCTCAACCTCTACAATATCGCCTATCCTTGCGCCCATCAGAGCCTTACCTACGGGTGACTCGTTGGAAATCTTACCCTTTAAGCTGTTTGCCTCAGTAGAACCGACAATTTTATAGTCCAGCTCTTCATCATATTCCAAATCTAAAATCTTTACCTTACATCCGATATTGATCCGGTCTAAATCTACCTCATCCTCTACAACGACCTCAGCGTTTTTCAGGATTTTCTCCAATTCCTCGATTCTCGCCTCGATGTCACGCTGCTCGTCTTTTGCTGCATCGTACTCTGCGTTCTCGGAAAGGTCGCCCTGCTCTCTCGCCTCTTTAATCTTCTGCGCCACTTCCTGACGCTTCACAACTTTCAGGTTGTGCAGTTCATCTTCATATTTACGAAGTCCCTCATAGGTAAGGATGTTTTTCTTTTCCATGGTCTGCCCTCTTAACTTCTAATAATAAAATCTCAGGCGCAGGCTCGTTTCACCTGCGCCCTGTCTGTTTTTTACCGATCAAATCGCATTATACCTTGCTTTGAAAGCAGTGTCAAGGTAATTGCGGACGGATATATAGGAAATATCCGTTCTTTTTTCGACAATGAGCCGCTTTTTAGCCGGGTCAGACGTCATATCAAGATACAGGCATCCAAACGCCATACTCCGTACCGGAGGACGGGCATTTTTGCGCAGCTCCACCACCGTTGTCCTCCTCCCGTCCGTTTCCGGGATTTCAGACAAAACGCTTATCAAAAGCCCGCTGTCTTCATATATCCGCTGCGCCAGCTCTTCCATATAAAAAGTGTCCTCTTTACCGATCAGATACAGACCGTTTAACTGCCCGAACGCTTCCTCTACAAAATCCTCCTGCCAACGCTGCCCTTCCTCCCCTGACAATATGACGAGATTTTCCCGAAAAGGCTGCTGCCTCCATATATATGCCGCCAATAGGGCATCCGGCACGGGCTGTCTGAAATCCTTCCAGACGCCGTCTAACTCCGGCGCGGTCCAAAGCTGCATCGAAGCTTCGCCTTCTATCTTGGCCTTCAGCCTCTCTGCTTCCTTTCTCCCCGCAAAGGCTCTGATGCCGCCTTTTCCTTTTAAAAAAGAGGGTGGAATCCGATAAAGCTCCACCCTTCTTTCCTGCCAGACAACATGCTCTGCAAAAATCCTTTGCCGCCTGTCCTTGTATTCTCTTTCATCCGTCATGAAATAAGCGATGTCTCTCATGGAATCAGTCTATGCGGATTCCCTCTTTTTCATTCCTTCGAGAGCTCCGGCTCTTCCAAAAGCAGATGGTGCATCCCCTCAAGCAGTCCCTCCATCGTTTCCATATGGTTTATCTGCCTGCGGAGCGCCGCAGCATGTGGGAGCCCGGTCGTATACCACGCAAGATGCTTACGCATCTCGCGGACAGTAATATATTCTCCCTTATACTCTGCCGCAAGATGTGCATGACGCGCTATCATATCGTAAAGCTCCTGTCTCGTCGGACGCAGCGGAATTTCCCTGCCTTCCAGCGCCGCCGTAACTTCCCGGAATATCCACGGATTTCCCTGCGCGCCTCTGCCTATCATCACGCCATCACAGCCCGTTTTTTCCAAAAGACGCAACGCGCTGTCCGCATCCGTCACATCTCCGTTTCCAATCACCGGTATTTTTACCGCCGCCTTTACCTGTGCGATGATGTCCCAGTCCGCCTGTCCGGAATAATACTGTTCTCTCGTGCGCCCGTGGACTGCAACCGCCGCCGCCCCCGACTCCTGCAGGATATGTGCCATCTCCACCGCATTCACATGTCCGTCGTCAAATCCTTTTCGTATCTTGACTGTCAGCGGCTTTTTTATTGCCTTAGCTGTCTTCTCCACGATACGCCCCGCCAAAAGCGGGTCTTTCATCAGCGCACTGCCCTCTCCGTTATTCACAACCTTTGGCACCGGGCATCCCATATTCAGGTCAAGCACAGCAAAAGGCCGTTCTTCAATACGCTTTGCCATTTCGCTGACGATGTCCGGATCAGAGCCAAAAAGCTGAAGAGATACCGCTCCTTCTCCAGGATGTATCTGTAAAAGCTCTTCGGTATTTTTATTTCCATATAAAATCGCTTTAGCGCTCACCATCTCCGAGCATACAAGCCCTGCTCCCTGCTCATGGCATAAGAGACGGAATGCAATATCGCTCACCCCTGCCATCGGCGCAAGTACAACATTATTGGAAAGCTCTACGTTCCCTATCGTAAGCTTTTTCATCTCACTCCTTACCACAGTACGTTACCTGCCGCTGTTTTTTTCATATAAAATACGAAGTCCATCCAGCGTGAGCGCGCTGTCGTAAATATCTATCACATCTGTCTCGTCAGAAATTATCCTGCCGAGTCCGCCGGTCGCCACTACCTTCATCTCTGTCAGCCCGGTTTCTTTTTTTACCTGATTCACGATATATTCGGTCTGCCCTATCTGCCCGTAAACAAGCCCTGCCTGCATGCTTGTTATCGTCTCTCTTGCCAGTATAGAATCCGGCTTCTTAATCTCCACCTCGGGCAGCCGCGCCGTATCTTCCCACAGCGCTTTTGCCGAAATACGGATTCCCGGAGCAGTGATTCCAACGCCGAAGCAGCCATCCTCCGTCACCAGGTCATAAGTCGTCGCCGTACCGAAATCCAGCACGAGCACCGGACCGCCATATTTTTCATATGCAGCCACCACGTCCACGATACGGTCAGGACCTATCTCCTTCGGATTTTCAGACGTTATCCTTATCCCGGTCTTGATACCGCTCCCGACGATAAGCGGATCGGTTTTTAAATAACGCTTCACGGCTCCGGTCAGGGCATGCATTACCTTCGGCACCACGCTCGCGATGATAGCGCCTCCGAGCTTCTCCGGCTCGATACCGTTGCTGTGCAGCATCGCCATAATATCAATACCGTATTCATCCGACGTACGTTCCATATTCGATGACATGCGGAACGTTGTGATAAGCTCCTCTCCCCGATACACTCCAAATGTGATATTTGTATTCCCTACATCAATTACAAGAATCATATTTCCTCTTTCTGCCATAAAAGGCGGTATCCTATTCTTCCTCCAAAAGCGCTGACATATCCTCTCCCATGATAAATATCCTGTAATACAGAGTCAGCGATTCCAGCAGTTCCTGACGGTTTCTTTTTATCTCCGCTATCAGAAGACCGCTGGAAATTTCATCGTATAAAATATCATCGTCTGCCGCATCCGTTTCAAATGCCAGCGTTCCGTCCGGCTCAAACACGATCGAGAAAACTCCCCCGACCTCCCTTGTGAACAACACGCATATGATATGCAGCTCGTCCTGAACGGACTGCGGGATATTTTTGAATCTTTCATTAAAATAATATTTCTGCTCATAGGCATTTGCCGCACAGAGCACTATCTTTTCTCCCTGATTGGATGTTTCAGACATAACCATATATTCCTCTCACTGATACTTCTCCGGCAAAAACAGCTTCAACAGCGCCGTTCTCACGGCGCACGAGCAGCTCTCCGGTCTTTTGGATACCGATCGCGGTACCCTTCCAGGCCCCGCCCGGGTCAAGCACCTCCACCTGCCTGCCGCAGTTTGCCAGAAGCGCTTCATATTCTTTTTGAATCCCGCTCAGATCCCCTGTTTCCGTAAAAATCTTATAATATTGCCAAAACCGCTTTAAAATATGTGACAGCAGCTCTTCCCGGTCAACGCGCCTTCCGGTCTCCAGAAAAAGGGAAGTCGCCCGTTCGGAAAGCTCTTCGTCAAAGCTCTCCCCGTTCACATTGACGCCCGTCCCTACGACCACATGGTAACCGCGTCCGGCTTTTTCCCCGGATGCTCCCGCTTCAAAATACATTTCTGTCAGGATGCCGCACACCTTTTTCCCGCCGATAACCACGTCATTCGGCCATTTTATCTGTGCCTCCTGCCCCAGGCTGCAGATGCTCTGAGCCACTGCAAGCGCCATAGGCAGCGTCAGCATATGCGCCTTTTCGCAGTCTGCCTCCGGTCTTAACAGCACGCTGAAATAAAGATTGCTCCCCGGGGGCGAAACCCAGCTGCGCCCTCTCCTGCCCCTTCCTGCGGTCTGCTGCTCGGCGGATATCACAAGCCCTTCCTCCGCACCGTCCTGTGCCGCCTGCCGTATGAGCGTATTTGTAGAATCCACTGTTTCCCGGCAATCCACTCTTAAAAAGGAACAGTCCTCAAGCATACCCTGCAGACGTTTTTTATCCAGCATGGTTCATGCCTCTTCCGGATGCTTCCATCCCAGTGTCGCTGCCATCACCGCTTTTATCGTATGCATCCGGTTTTCCGCCTCATCGAAAACAACCGATGCTTCCGACTCGAACACCTCGTCCGTTACCTCCATCTCATAGATGCCGAAACGTTCGCCAATCTCTCTTCCTATCCCGGTGTTGCGGTCATGATAGGAGGGCAGACAATGCATAAATATCGCATTCCCCGCATTCTGCATGACTGCGCGGTTCACCTGATACGGCATCAGGTCTTCGATACGCTCTCTCCATACCGCATCCGGCTCTCCCATGGAAACCCATACGTCGGTGCATATCACATCCGCATCCTTTGTTCCCGCTTTTACATCTTCTGTCAGCGTGATACTGCCGCCGTTTTCCTTTGCAATCTCCATGCACTGCTCCACAAGCGCCTTATCCGGAAAATATCTGGAAGGCGCGCACGCCGTAAAATGCATTCCCATCTTCGCGCACACGACCATATAGGAGTTGCCCATATTATATCTGGCGTCACCCATATAAACGAGCTTCACGCCTCTTATTTTTCCAAGATGCTCTTTTATCGTCAAAAGGTCTGCCAGCATCTGCGTCGGATGAAATTCATTTGTCAGCCCGTTCCATACCGGGACTCCGGCATATTTCGCCAGCTCTTCCACAATCTCCTGTCCGAATCCCCGGTACTCGATTCCCTCATACATCCTTCCAAGCACACGCGCTGAATCACGGATGCTTTCTTTTTTTCCAATCTGCGAGCAGGACGGGTCCAGATATGTCGTTCCCATCCCCAGGTCATGGGCTGCCACCTCAAAAGAGCTTCTTGTCCGGGTGCTCGTTTTTTCAAATATCAGCGCCACATTCTTACCACGCAGCGTATCTACAAGTATCCCCGCCTTTTTCATGCGCTTTAATTCAGCTGCAAGGTCTACCAGATATTCGATCTCCTCCGGTGTATAATCCAGCAATTTTAAAAAATGACGTCCTTTCAGATCCATTCCCCATACCTCCTGACATCCCTGTAAATATGAATAAAAAAGCATCCTGCTCTGCAGGATGCACCGCCTGCGGCGGGTCGCGTAAGCGACATTTTCCTTTCCGCCGCAGTGCGATCCTGCGGAGCATTTTTTATTTCATAGGACGCATTTTCCTATGAAATAAAAAAGTGCCATACAGCCATTATACGGCGTACAGCACTTTTTTGTAAATATTTTTTATTCTTTTGTCACGAGTTCCTTCGCACTGACAAGAAGCCCTGCCATGCTCTGGATTTCAGAAGGAATGATTATCTTCGTTGCCTTGCCGTCCGCAGCCTTCTCAAACGCTTCCAGGCTCTTCAGACGAAGGACTGCCTCATCCGCGCCCGCTTCCTTGATAAAGCGCAGACCGTCTGCAGTCGCCTGCTGTACCTTCATGATAGCTTCCGCTTCACCCTCCGCCTCACGTATCATCTTTTCTTTTTCCGCTTCTGCGCGCAGGATAGCAGACTGCTTCTCCGCCTCTGCTTCCAGAATAGCCGATGCCTTCTTACCTTCCGCCACGAGAATCGTGGACTTCTTCTCACCTTCCGCACGCAGGATAGCTTCGCGGCGTTCACGCTCCGCCTTCATCTGCTTCTCCATCGCATCCTGAATGGCTGCCGGAGGAATAATGTTTTTAAGCTCTACACGGTTTACCTTGATGCCCCACGGATCTGTCGCAATATCCAGAGACGCGCGCATCTTTGCGTTGATGGTCTCGCGGGATGTCAGCGTCTGATCCAGCTCAAGATCGCCGATGATATTTCTCAGCGTCGTTGCAGTCAGATTCTCTATCGCCATTATCGGATTTTCCACGCCGTAGGTAAACAGCTTCGGATCCGTAATCTGGAAAAATACGACCGTATCGATACGCATCGTAACATTATCCTTCGTAATTACCGGCTGCGGCGGAAAATCTGCCACCTGCTCCTTCAGCAGTACCCTCTTTGCCACCTTGTCAACGATCGGCACCTTAAAGTGCATGCCTACACTCCAGGTATCCTGATAAGCGCCAAGACGCTCCACTACATATGCCTGCGCCTGCGGTACGATCTTCACACAGGAAGCTACCACCATGATAGCAAGCAACAGAACAATCAGTAAAATAATGCCTCCAACCATACTTCATCCCTCTTTTCTGCGGGTGCCCCGCTCTCTTTATCCGTTCTCCGCCTTCTTCTGCAAATCCGGATATACGATCAGTTTCACACCGTCAACAGCTTTCACCACGACAACGGTCCCTTCCGGAATATCCGAGCTGCCCTCTGCCGAACGCGCCGTCCATTCCATCCCGTTTAGAGTGACCTGACCACACCCCTGAACATTGTTTATCCGCTCTGTTACGATGCCCCGCTCGCCCGTCAGACTGTCCACATTCGTTTTTACGCGGTCTTTGTTAAAGTAACGAAGTGCGATCGGCCTTGTAAATACGAGCATCGCCACCGACACGATAAGAAACAGCGCAACCTGCAAAAACAACGGCACATTGCACGCTGCTGCGATAGTGGCAACAAGCGCCCCGCCTGCAAACCATATCGTTGTCAGTCCCATCGTTGCAAGCTCGATGACAACCAGCAATACCAGCAATATCAGCCAGCCAACTACTTCCGTCATAAAAGCCCCTCCTTTCTGGAAACTTAAAGATATTTTACTACAAAAGACAATTTTTCACAAGAGAAATGAAAAACGGCACGCTCATATTTTTCCGTCCTATTTCATACAAATATTAAAAAATCCCGGCGGTCTATCCCCTTGAAAAAAATCAGAATCCCTTTGTTTACGGCGCTTTGCATAACCGGCATCGCGCTGCTGCTCATTTTTTCCCATTTTTTTGATCCTGCCATGTTTCGATATGAAGCGGACAGATTTTTTGAAAACGCTCTGGAAAACGATGCTCTCGGTCTGCATTTTACACTTGCCGAGCCCGAACGCTTCGGCATTCATCCTGCAGACGCTTCGCTCCCCGTTTATTCAGAGCAGTCCCGACAGGATTCCATCCGGGCGCAAAAAGCCCTTCTGACCAGACTTTCCCGCTTAAATCCTGACCGTTTAAACGAGCAGGACCGCTATGCTTTTGACCTGCTTACCTCTTGCCTTGCGCTGGATCTGGAAGGCGCTGCCTATCCTTTTTATGAAGAACCTCTATCCCCCTCTGCCGGGAGCCAGAGCGAGCTTTTGCTTTTGCTCGCCGAATATCCTCTCCGCAATACTAACGACATCGAAACCTATCTTTCCCTGCTCTCCTCCGTCCCGGACTATCTGCAGGGGCTTGCCGATTATGAGGCGCAAAAAAGCGCCGCCGGACTGTTTATGCCCGATACCGATGCCGAAGAGACGGCGCGCCAGTGCAGGGACATCATTACAAGGGACGCTCTTTCGGCAGGAACTCATTTTTTACAGACAACCCTGCAGTCCCGTCTGGATAGCCTCTGCCGCTCCGGACAGCTCTCCGACGCTCAGAAAAAAGAATATCTTTCCGAAAACGACCGTCTCCTTTCAGAATGCGTGCTGCCCTCCTATCAGGAGCTTTCAAAAAATCTCCTTGCCCTCTGCGGCACGGGACGCTATGAAGGAGGTCTTGCCGAAAAACCCGACGGCAGGGACTATTACGCATGGCTCATAGCGCGCACCACCGGCTCCTCTCTTTCGCCCGAAGCCATGTACAACCTTCTCCAGAAAACCTTTCAGAAAAAATACGGCGAGATGAAAGCCGTACTGTCCAAATACCGGCAGCTCACCGGGAATATGCCCGATTATTCCCTGCTTTCGGAAAAATTCCCTGTTTCCGACCCTTCCGAAATATTAAATGACCTGCAAAAAAGAATGGCGCAGGATTTTCCCGACCTGGGCAGCCTTTCGCCCTCGCCGGTCTCCTGCACCGTCAGAAATGTGGATGCCGCGCTGGAAGCCTACACAAGCCCTGCCTTTTACATGACGCCCCCGCTGGACGACCCGATACATAACACTATCTGTATCAACCGCTCCTCCACCTCCTCCGGCATCGAGCTTTATACCACTCTGGCGCATGAAGGTTATCCGGGACATCTTTACCAGACCGTCTATTCCTCCCTGTATTCCGTCTCCCAAAACGACCTGAAGGCAAGACGGCTCCTTTCCTACGGCGGTTATGTAGAGGGCTGGGCATATTATACCGAACAGCTTTCCTATGAATATGCCGCCCAGCTTATAGACAACGCGGATTCCGATTCGGCAGCCGCCCTTTTGTGCCGCCTCGTCTCCCTGCAGCGCGACCTGCAGATAAACCTGTTCTCCCTGCTGGACATCTCCCTGCACTATTACGGGGCTTCCCGTCAGGACGTGATGCGCTCGCTGGAGTCCTTCGGGCTGCCCGAGGAAACCGCGCAGCGCATTTATGATTATCTCCGCACCTCTCCCGCCGTTTACCTGAAATATTATGTGGGATATCTGGAAATGACCGCCCTGCGCGAACGCGCCAGAGCGCTCTGGGGAGAAGAGTTTACGCCGGAACGCTTCCACCGGTTCGTGCTGGAAGCCGGGCCGTCGGATTTCCTGAATCTGACAAAACGGTTAAAGGGGGCAAAAGCCCCCTTTTTTCCATGTAATGCCCTGATATGACTGAACCTGTGCTATTCTACACTCTTTAACGATTCCGCCATGTTTATCTTTTCCAGCTTCACATACATGATAACGTCCACGATGAGCATGAACACAAACGTCAAGAGCACGCTGTTCACAAAGCTCAGCGGCAGTATCCTGACATCGAACGCTATCATATCCACATTGATATTCGCCATCACAAACCGATGCAGCCACACGCCCGCAAAAAGTCCCGCCAGCGCGCCGACCGCAGTCAGCACGATATTTTCACGGTACACATAGGCCGCCGTCTCCTTCGGGAAAAATCCGAGCACCTTAATTGTCGCTATCTCCCTGATACGTTCCGTGATATTGATATTCGTCAGATTATAGATGACGATAAATGCCAGCGCTCCCGCGCAGACGATGATGAGCAGTATCACCGCATCCAGGCTCTTCATCATGTTATTGACCTGATTGAGCATATCGGCATTTACAGCCACTGCGGATACGCCGTCGCATGCAAGGAGCTTTTCTGACAGCGCTCTGCTGTCTGCACCTTCTTCCATTCTAAGGTACAGGCTCTTGTAGCGCGGCGCGCTCCCGTTATCTGCTTCCCATGTCTCCGGCGAAATATAAACATAATTGTAAATAAAATTCTGGGACAGCGCCGATACCTTCACCCACAGCTTTTCGCCGTCCTCGTTGCGAAGGCTCACCATATCGCCTACCCGGATGCCGCAGTTGTCCGCCAGCTTTTCATTTATGACGGCCTCCCCCTTTTGAGGCCACGCCACCGCAGCGTCCTGCGACGTATGAAGGTCCACATACTGCCCTATCTGCGACATATCCTGCGGTATCACGACTGTCGTCGATTTGACCGCATCCTTCCCGGTCAGGTCCATGGAGACCTCCGCTGCCGCCGTCCAGTCTGCTCTGCTCTCCTCCAGCGTCTGCGTCAGCTCTTCATCCGAGGTATACTCTGCGCTGTCCTTTAATGTCACGCTCATGTCATAGAGCTGTACTTCTCCATACTGCATATCCGCCACGTCCGCGATGGTGTCCTTTACGCCGAACCCGGTCACGAGAAGCGCCGTACAGCCTCCTATCCCGACGACCATCATGAAAAACCGCTGCTTATAACGGAATACATTCCGCACGGACACCTTTGCCAGAAAAGAGAGCCTGTTCCACAAAAGCGGAATCCGTTCCAGCACGATGCGCTTCCCGCTCTTTGGCGACTTCGGACGTATCAGCTCCGCCGCCGTACTGGAAAGCTCATACCGGCACGTCAGCCATGTGGCTCCCATGGAACACAGCATTGCCGCCGCCATCGAGATTGCCGCCAGCCTCCAGTCCAGATACAGATTATAGTCGCCCAGATTATACATGATCCGGTATGCCGACCAGATGACCGTTGGAAATACCGTAGAACCGATGACAAAACCAAGCACTGATCCAATCACGCCCGCGCTTCCCGCATAGTACAGATATTTTCCCATTATCCGGGCTTCGGAATATCCCAACGCCTTCAAAACGCCTATCTGGGTACGCTGCTCCTCCACCATCCGGCTCATTGTCGTAATACATACCAGCGCCGCTACCAGAAAGAAGAAAAACGGAAATACTTTGGCAATGCCCGCCACAATGGACGAATCATTTTCATAACAGGCATAGCCCATATTCGTATCCCTGCCCAGCACATAAACATCCGGCTCTTCCACGTCAGCGAGCTCTTTTTCCGCATCGGATATCTTCTGCTGCGCGTCCGCCGTCTCTTCCGCAAGCGTGCGTCTGCCGTCCTCATATTCCTGCCTGCCGTCCGAAAGCTCCTTCCGCGCATCCGCAAGCTTCTGTTCCTGTTCCGTAAGTTTGTTTTCCTGCGCCAAAATCGTCCGCCGTGCTGCGGTCAGCTGTACCTGTCCCGCTTCCAGCTGCGCCTCTCCTGCTTCCAGCTCTGCCCGCTTCTGCAAAAGCTCCGCTTCCTGTACCTCCAACGCTGCAAGCTGTGCCTGCAGCCCGGCAAGCTGCTCCTGACCTGCCCCCGGCATATCTGCACTGCCTGCTGCCTGCGCTGCCGTGCCCTGAACTGGGCTGCCTTGCAATGCTGCGAGCGCCGCGTTCAGCTGCGCTTTTCCCTGTTCGATCTGCAAAAGCCCTGCTTCCAGCTCTGCGCGTCCGTCTGCAAGCTCCTGACGGCTTCTGTCCAGCTCCGCCTGTCTGGAAGAAAGCTCTGTCTTTGCAGCCGCTATCTTCCGTCTGCCGTCCGAAAGCTGCTCTTTTCCGTTCTCTATCTCTGCCTGTCCGTCCGCAAGCTCCCGCTCTGCCTCCGAAAGCTCCGCCTTTGCAGACGCAGTTTCTTCCCGCAGCGTCTTTTTCGCGTCGTCTATCTCCTCCTGCGCATCCGCAATGATTCTGTCATGGCGCACTGCCGCGGCCTGCTGCGCCAGCGGCTCTGCCCATGCTTTCAGCTCTTTTACAGCCGCCTCGTATTCATCGCTGTAAATTTCATAGTCATCCTCTAAGCGCAGAAACACTTCCGTATCGTAATCGGTGTCAAATCCCTCCGGCAGCAAATATACAAAGCCGCCTACCCGTCCGTTCCCGAGCGTCGTCGCACCGCGTTCATAGTTGACATAATATACCGCATGAGCTGTTCCGACAATCGTATATTCTTTAAAGGCAAACAGCTCTGCCGTCGTTTCCGGATTCTCCTCCGAAACCTTTATCATACTGCCTACCGCGCTTTCGGGATACAGACTCGCATCCGCAACAACCTCATCCGGAGCTTCAGGAAAGCGCCCCGATACGAGCTCTATCTGATTCTGCGTCTCAAGGAGTGTCTGCGCCGCCAGCACCCGGTCCCTGCCGTCCTCCTCCGTCGCCAGAAAATCCGCCGATACTGCTCCTTCTGCCGCTTCTATCCCTTCTTTTCCGTCAAACAGCTCTGCTGCGTCCTTTTCAAATCCCAGCGTCGATACAAGCCGCATATCATACAGCTCCAGCCTGTTCATATAATCGCCGCCCGTCTTTACCATCGCCGGCGTCGTCACCATCAATCCCACAAAAAATCCCACGCCCAGCGCCACGATTGCCAGTATCGCAAAATATCTCCCAAAGCTCGCCCGTATCTCCCGGTGAGTAGTTTTTTTCATAGAAGATTTCATCCGCAAACCGCCTCCTAAACCACATCCTTACGCCTCAAACAGCAGGTGCTTAAGACTGCCTGTGAACATTCTTCCCGATTCCCTACCATTCTATCTGCTCAACCGGCACAATATGGCCGTTCATGCGCATATCAGTTATCAGACCGTTCTTTACCGTGATGATACGGTCTGCCATCGCCGTGATTGCCTGATTATGCGTTATCACCACAACAGTCACCCCACTGTTTCGGCATGTATCCTGCAAAAGCTTCAATACCGCCTTACCCGTATTGTAATCCAGCGCTCCTGTGGGCTCGTCGCACAAAAGCAGCTTGGGATTTTTGGCAAGAGCCCGGGCAATTGCCACGCGCTGCTGCTCTCCGCCGGAAAGCTGCGCCGGGAAATTGCCCGCACGCTCGGAAAGCCCGACTTTTTCCAGAACCTCCGCCGCATCCAGAGGCTCCCTGCAAATCTGCGATGCCAGCTCCACATTTTCCAACGCGGTCAGATTCCCGACCAGATTATAAAACTGAAATACGAAACCAATGTCATAGCGGCGATATTCCGTCAGCTTCTTTTTGTTATAAGACGATATCTCCTTCCCGTCCAAAAACACCTTCCCCTCTGACAGCGTATCCATCCCGCCAAGGATATTCAGAATGGTAGTCTTTCCTGCGCCCGAAGCGCCTACCACCACGCAGAACTCGCCCTTTTCTATCTGGAAATCCACTCCCCGAAGGGCCTGTATCTCCACCTCTCCCATATGATACACCTTTTTTACATTACGAAATTCCACAAAGCTCATAACAGCCTCCATTCCGAGGCAGCATAAATCAGCCGTCTCATTCCTCCATCATCGTCTCCAGATATCCCCGGTCCCACAGCAGTATCTTCAGCTTACGGGACGCAGCGACTGCCGGTTCCGTAAAATACTGGTTCGTCATAACGGCTCCTACCATCCGGTCATAATAATCTCTCCCCGCGTATGCCTCCTGCACCGCCTTGACGCCCACAGGCCCGTCATAACGCTTGCACTGTACCGCATAGGTCACGCCGTCCTTCTCCGCCAGCACGTCCACGCCGTAATCTCCGCTTCCCTTTGTCACTTCCACGTCGATAAATCCGTTCTGTTCCAGAAGATCCGCACAGAAATATTCAAAATCATGCCCTTCCATCTCATCCAGCGCCCTGCCGCGAAACCGCTCCCTGAAACGTCTCGCCGCATAAAAACCAAGCCAGACAAAAAAAAGCACCACTGCCGTAATGCCAACCACAATGCCGCCCGTACCGATCGCCGACTGCCAATTCATCTCTTCCGTTCCTTCCCGGACAGCATCCGGGCCTTTCCTGAAATATATCTTTCTATCTTTAAAGGTACAATATTCCGTCTCTTATTACAATGGTTTCCGCCAAAAATTCATTTACTTTTCATAAATCACCGACTCCTTCGTTGCGTTTAAAACACTTTTGTGCTATGCTTCTTTAAAAACAGTTGGGGGCAAAAGCCCCCAACTGCAATATCTACGGATTGTTTCGCGTTTCACGCTCCCACAATCCGTCCCAATATTCGGATATCGTAGAGCTTACGCTCCACTTTTATCCTCATATTGGGGCGGGTCAATAAGTCATAGAACCACTCCCGTGCAAGCACGTCGTGTTTCATGACTTTTGACCCTGATATCTTTAAAACAATGAATGAGGGGTTTTTATCATGGAGAAAAGAGAACGTTTTTCATCCCGGCTGGGCTTCATCCTGATCTCTGCCGGCTGTGCAGTTGGCCTCGGCAACGTCTGGCGCTTTCCCTACATCACAGGCAAGTACGGCGGTGCCGCCTTTGTGCTCATCTATCTGCTGTTTTTAGTCATCCTCGGGCTTCCTATCATGGTCATGGAATTTTCTGTCGGCCGCGCCAGCCAGAAATCAGCAGCCCGCTCTTTCCATATCCTGGAGCCAAAAGGAAGCAAATGGCATTTCCAGAGCTATGCCTGCATGGCCGGCAACTACCTGCTCATGATGTTTTATACTACCGTCGGCGGATGGATGGCGGCATACATTTTCAAAATGCTGACTCGCGAATTCGACGGTCTTGATGCAAACGGCGTCAATCAGGTATTTTCCGATATGCTCGCCCGTCCCGGTTATATGACGTTCTGGATGATACTCATCGTGCTCACGAGCTTTTTCGTATGCAGTCTCGGATTGCAAAAAGGTGTTGAACGCATCACAAAATTCATGATGAGCTGTCTGTTTGTCATCCTTATCATTCTGTGTATCCGCAGCGTGACGCTTCCCGGCGCCTCGGAGGGTCTTCGTTTCTACCTGATACCGGACTTTTCCAAAATGATGGAAAACGGCATCGGCGAAGTCATTTTTGCTGCGATGGGGCAGGCGTTCTTTACATTAAGCCTCGGCATCGGCGCAATGGCTATCTTCGGCAGCTACATCGGCAAAGACCGCTCCCTTACCGGGGAAACGCTCAATATCTGCATACTCGATACGATGGTGGCATTCCTTGCAGGACTCATCATTTTCCCGTCCTGCTTTGCCTTCGGCGTCGACCCAGGTGAAGGTCCCGGGCTGGTGTTCGTCACTCTGCCGAACGTATTCAACAAGATGACCGGCGGATGGATTTTCGGCACGCTCTTTTTCATATTTATGACGTTTGCCGCCCAGTCCACCATCATCGCAGTATTTGAAAACATCATCAGCTTTTCCATGGACCTCTTCGGCGCCTCCCGCAAAAAGGCAGTACTGATAAACGGAGTCCTCATCATCCTGCTTTCCCTGCCCTGTGTGCTCGGCTTCAACCTCTGGTCCGGCATCCAGCCCATCGGCGCAGGCTCTACTATCCAGGATCTGGAAGACTTCATCGTATCCAACAACCTGCTCCCGCTGGGCAGCATGGTATACCTGCTCTTCTGCACGAGCCGCTATGGATGGGGATGGGATAAGTTCACAAAGGAAGCCGACACAGGTATCGGTATCAAGTTCCCCCGCACCAGATGGGTCCGCATTTATGTTTCCTACATACTGCCTCTTATCGTCCTGTTCGTGTTCTTCATGGGATACTACCAAAAATTCAAATAAGAAGATGCTGTTATGAAGCTCTTGGAAGAACGGATCCAAAAAAACGGAAGCATCACCTTCCGCGAACAGTAACCAAAATTCCTCATTTCCCATAGGATAAAGTAAAACGGGAAATGAGGAATTTTTATGTCTCAAAAACCAACACTGACACTTGAGCAGGGCGCCCCCGTCTATGACACCGCCAACTCTGAAACGCTCGGAGAACGCGGTCCCGTCCTTTTACAGGACGTGCAGTTTATCGAAAAAATGGCACATTTCGATCGGGAACGCATCCCGGAACGCGTCGTCCACGCCAAAGGAAGCGGTGCCTTCGGTACCTTCCGCCCCTACCGGAGTATGTCCGAATACACCAGCGCCGCATTTTTGCGCGATCCAAACGTACCCACACGCTTTCTCATCCGCTTCTCGACAGTCATCGGCTCCAAAGGCTCGCCGGATACTGATCGTGATCCGAGAGGCTTTGCCGTCAAATTTTACACCTCCGAAGGAAACTATGACGTAGTCGGCTTGAGCCTCCCGGTCTTTTTTATCCGCGATGCGCTCAAATTCCCTGATTTCATCCATTCCCAAAAACCCGATCCCTGCACCAATATCAAAAATTACGGACACGTCTGGGACTTTTTTTCCCTGTCTCCGGAAAGCCTGCATCAGCTCATGTGGCTCTACAGCGACAGGGGCATCGTAAAAGATTTTGCCCGAATGGACGGCTTCGGTGTAAATACCTTCGTATGGGTCAATAAAGCCGGCAAGCGTCTGTTCGTAAAATATCATTTTCTCGGTCAGGAACCCCGGGACATTATCGACCGCCGTGAAGGAAAGCGGCTCGCAGGACTGGACCCTGATATCGCCGCCCGCAATCTCCACGCGCGCCTCGCTTCCGGCACTCCCATCCGCTACGAATTCTGCGTACAGTTCATGGACCCTGCCACTGCCGGAACCCTTCCCTTCGACCCGCTGGACGACACGAAAATCTGGCCCGAGGACCAGTTCCCGCTTATGAAAGTCGGGATGCTGACTGTCAATGAAAATCCGAAAAACTTTTTCACAGACATCGAGCAGGCCGCCTTCTGCCCCGCAAACATCGTTCCCGGCATCGAATTTTCCGCGGATAAAATGCTTCAGGGACGCACTTTTTCCTATACGGATACCCAGCGTTACCGCGTCGGTACGAACTTCGCACAGCTTCCGGTCAACCGTCCTCTTTCACCTGTGGCAAACCATCAGCAGGACGGTTATATGGCATACTGCAATCCGCCCGGAAATATTAACTACAAGCCCAATTCCCTTGCTGACAATACTCCCTGCGATGCCGCTGCCCCCTGCTATCCCGGAATGCCGTATCCCTCCGGCACGGTCATCCGAAAGGAAATCTCCGACCCTGACAACTTCTCTCAGGCGCGTGACCGCTATCTGTCTCTGGCCGACGATGAAAAAAACCGTCTCGCAGACGCTATCGGCTGGGAGCTTTCCCAAGTAAACCGACAGATACAGACCCGCCAGCTCGACCTGTTCTCCAAAGTATGCCCTGACCTGGCAAACCGCGTAAGCCGTGAGGTTTATCTCTTTGAAACAGGCCGTAAAATCTGATCATAATCGCGCCTGCATACAAAAAACTGACGCCGTGATGTCTTTTTTCATCACGGCGTCTTCTTTTAAAACACATATTTATCCAGACGTTCAAACGCTTCCTGAACTCTTGACAAAGGCAGCGCAAGATTCATGCGTATCGTATGATCAAAGCCAAACGGACGTCCGTCCTGCCATATCACTCCCACGCGGATACCTGCCCTTATCAGCTCATCCATCGTCTTTCCGGTTCTTTCGCACCACTTCGCGCAATTCAGATAGAGCATATAGGTACCCTGCGCCTCAGAAACCTCCACTCCTTCAAAGTGCTCTGCGATAAACCCGCATGCCCAGCGCACGTTTCCGGTCAGCACCTGCTTTAGCTCATCCAGCCACTCCTGTCCTTCCTTTCCGTAAGCGCCGATAAGCGCATGCATCGACAGCACGTTCATCGAATTGTAATGGGACAACGATGACTGTTTTTCCATCCGGTCGCGCAGATACGCATTATAAATTATGTGATAGGAGCCCACAAGCCCTGCCAGATTAAACGTTTTGGACGGCGCATAAATAGCTATCGTCCTGTTTTTGGCATCCTCTGAAATCGTCTGGGTCGGAATATGCCGATATTCCCCGAGCGTTAAATCCGACCATATCTCATCCGAAATGACGATGCAGTCGTTTCGGCGGTAAACCTCCATCGCCGCCTCTATCTCTTCCCGCTCCCATACTCTTCCGCATGGATTATGGGGAGAGCAGAATATCGCCAGATGAATATGATGCTCCTTAAGCTTTGCATCCATATCCGCATAATCCATGCGCCATATTCCGTCCGCATCTTTTTTCAGATTACTGTGAACGATTTTTCTGCCATTATTATGCAGCGACTTCGTAAATCCCACGTAGGTAGGCGCATGTACAAGTACAGCCTCGCCCGGCGCAGAAAACGCCTGCAGCGCCGCGCACACACAGCCGAGCACGCCGTTTTCATAGCCGATATGCTCCTTACCAAGCCCCTCCACACCGTTTCTGGTCCTCTGCCAGTTGATGATACTGTCAAAATATGCGTCCGACGGTTCAAAATATCCGAATACCGGATGCTTTATCCGCTCCGTCATATGTTCACATATCACCGGCGCAGTCGGGAAATTCATGTCCGCCACCCACATAGGGATCCGGTCAAAGCCTTCGTCCACTTCCGCCTCCGGAACCGGGATAAGGTCCATCGCTATCGAATCCTTTCCGCTTCTGTCCATAACTGATGTAAAATCGTACTTCATCGTACAGCTGCCCTCTTTCCTCTCCTGTTGTCTACGGCTCATATTTTAAAAATCTGCCGTCTCTGATGTCAGTATACCGCGTCCGGCTTTTTTTGTCAGCAGGAAATTCAGGCTTTTATCCGCCTTATTCAAGGAGACAGATTCTGCCTACCGTCTCCGGTCCATCCATTTGCAGTAGACAATCGCCGCCGCTGTGCTCACGAGAGTGGCTGCAATAGCGGGCCCTACGATGGCGGCCGGCACAGCGCTCCCGTACCTGCTTCTGTACGCTATCATATTCACCGGGACAAGCTGCAGCGATGAAATGTTCAGGATAAGGAACGTGCACATCTCGTTACTCGCCACCTCCGGATCAAAGCCCGCCCGTCCTTTCCACGCAGGCATTACCCGGTTTTGTCCCTCCGTTTTTCCGATCCCTGCATTTAAGCGGTTTTTCGCACACTCCTCTTCATTCAACTCCTGAAGCTTTTCCATCGCCTTTAACCCCGCCGGAGTCGCCGCCCATCCAAGCCCCAGAATATTCGCGATGATATTCGTGGAAATATATTCCCGTGCCGGATGATCTTTCGGGATTTTCGGAAATAAAAAGCGCACAAAAGGGCTGACCCCCTTTGTCATCCCGGCGATCAGCCCCGCATTTTTGGCAACCTCCATCAGTCCCGTCCACAATGCGGTCACTCCCGCCATCGTCAGACACAGCTCCACCGCCTCGCCCGCCGAATCGAGCGCCGCATTGGATACCGCCTCGATATTCCCCGTGAACGTCCCGTAAAGGATGCCGATGATTATCATTGCCGCCCAAATATAATTCAGCATTTCAGATTCCCGCCGTTTTTACCCATACCTATGCGGGTCTTCCTGAAAATATGTATCCGCCTTTCCGTTTCCTTCTTATACCCTCCCCAACACCTCTACCGGAGCCTTATCGTCTGGCAATATCATGTCCCTGCCTTCGCATGCGGTCAGCTTACCGCCCACTGTGTCCATCATGCTTCTCAGCCCGCCGTCCTCAAGCTCCTCTGCATTCGCCAGAAGCGTTCCCGGCAGGTCCAGCGCATCCGAAGCGAACAGCTCGCGGTTCGTAGAACCTTCCACATCAACCGTATAGACATTTTCAAACACACTGCATATCGTATCCGTCAGATACAGATACACCTTTTTTTAAGATTCCCTGCTGTTCCATTTCCTCTCCACGTTCATCCTTCATTTTTTAACTCCCGTTTACATCAAAAATCTTGCCCAGTACCCGAACATATATAAAACCGCTATCTGAATCTTATTTTTCAGAGAAACCTCCTGAGCCTCCATCCCTTCGGGAGCCTCCGCTGTTCCGTCCGCATGTATCGTCAGCGCTTCCTTTTCATATTCGTCCATTATCCACTGCAAGTGTGTATTCAGCTCCGGGCTGTCCAGCACAAGCATCAGTTCCGTATCGATATACACACTCCTCATGTCCCAGTTAAACGAGCCTATCCCAACTATTCTGTCATCTGCCGTAAAACATTTTCCATGGTAGGATATCCCCCCGTCATATTCCAGGATATGAACTCCCGTATCCAGAATCTTCTTTTTATTTTTCCAGTAGTCCATCGACCCGAATGGATTCCCGTTATTGGCGATGGAATTCGTCATCATCGTCACGTCAGGAACCGCAGCGCATACGTTTTCCAAACGCTCCAGCATCCATTTGTTGCACAGAATATAAGGTGTATGAAAACGTACTTTTTCCTGCGCTCTTGCCATCAGCTCCGTCACAGAGTAAAAAACAACAGGCTCCTTTGCATACAGCGTTGCCGGATTGGATAATAATGTCGCCTTATTTACCGGAACGGTCTTTTCAACATAGTCCACCGTTTCAAACCAGTCCGGGTGCTCTTCCTGCATTTTCTCATAACGCTCCCGCAGCTCTTTGCCCGCATCGGCATACTTCTGCTTTTCCGGATGCTTTACACGATACAGGCGGCTCTCAGGCAGCTTCCAGACACTCTCAAAATACTGCTCCACCTGTTCCATCGAGCAGCCCTCCTGGTACTCCTGTTCATAAATGAGCACATCCCAGTCATAGTTTTTATAGCTGTCATAATCACCCAAAAAATAAGAAAACGTATTGCGCCCACCCAATATATAAGCGCTGTGGTCAACGATAAGATATTTATCGTGCAGACGCGCCATCAGATGCCACGGTTTTGCAAAATTAAACGGATTATAGATTTTGATCTCCACATTATCCATCGCGGAAAGCGTCCCGAAATATTCATTTCCGATGATACGCAAAAAACCGCTCATCCCGTCCACTATCACTCTGACGGACACGCCCCTGTCCGCCGCGGCCTGAAGCGCTGCCAACATATCTTTTCCACTCTCATCCGCACGGAAATCAAATGTGGACAAAACAACCCTTTCCTTTGCCTGTGAGATCAGCCGTATCCGCTCTGCCAGAGCCGTCTTATTCTCTACAAGGATACGGGCCCGCTCTCCTGACGGCCCTTTCCCCAGATACTCAGCGTTCTCCGCCTTTTTCCTCGACTCTTCCGTTACCTCAGGCGCTTTCATATACGGAGCCACTGCCCCTATCATAATATACAGCAACAGCGCTAAAAATATTGCTCCGATCCATTTTCCAATTTTCTTCTTTTTCATAGTCCCTCTCCATCAAATGTCGGAATAAAGCTTTCCTGCGCCGTTTCTCCATCCTGTATGAATCCGTTTTCTATCCCCTCATTGATTGCAAATCCTATCAGCCGCTCATATGCCTCATCCGAAAGCCTTTCCGTCAGCCCCAAGAGCGTCTGTTCCCGCACGCCCGGATCGTCCGCCGCCGTTATGCCCGATTCCCGCAGTCTGCGGACAAATCCCGGCATTGGCGTATACTGGTTCATCAGGCTGATATATATTCTGTTTCCAAACATTCTCAAAAGGTAACTGAGCACGCGCCGCGAATCCTCCTCTTGCCCCGGAAGCGCCAGATGACGCACGATAACCCCTTTTTTCATGAGAAAAACGGAATCCGCCGCTTCACCGATGTCATCTTCCATGCAGGCATCGTTCATCTGCTCCGCATTCAAACGTCTGCCGTCCGGCGCTTCAAACAGCGGCTCACCAACCTGACGCAGCATTTCCTCCACGGCGGCTGCCGCCGTTTCAAAATAATCCGGCGCACCTGAAAGCCATGCTGCAAGCTCCTTTGATGTATATTTAAAATCGGGAAGGTAAATATCCACCAGACCGTCCAGAAGCCTCAACGTACTCACCTTTTCGTAGGAAGACGTATTATATACAATCGGGATATGCAATCCTTCCCGCTTGGCCCGCTCCAACGCCGGCACGAGCAGCGGAACAAAATGAGTCGCTGTCACCAGATTGATATTGTTTGCCCCTTTTTCCTGCAACGCAAGAAAAATCTCTGCCAAACGCTCCCCGGATACCTCCTTTCCGGCACGTCCTGCCGCTATCTCATGATTCTGGCAGAACACGCACCGCATCGTGCAACCCGTAAAAAATACCGCACCGGATCCTGTGCTTCCCGATATACACGGCTCCTCCCAGTAATGCAGCGCCGCCCGCGCCGCTTTCAGCTGCGCCGTCTGTCCGCAGTACCCTGTCTGCCCTGCCAGCCGGTCTGCATGGCAGTTTCTTGGGCAGAGCGTACAATCCGCCAAAAGACTCTGCAGGTCTGCATTCTTTTTTCTAATATCCTGTTCCATTTTTTCTTCCTGTCAAATAAAAAGTACGCACCTTGGCTCATCCCCGCATCAGGCGCGAGTGCCATCAGGCAATTCCTTCTTTTCGCGTCAATGTATACAAAAAAACCGACGGAAGTCCAGACCCATACATATCCTGAACCTCCCCCGGCACATATACATCATTCATTTTCAAAGACCATGCGGCGGACTTCGAACCGCCGCCCGTATCCGTTACCTCTACAGTTAACTCCGCCAGGCACCCTTGCGGCACACGGGAAATTCTGTTTAGTGCTGCTTTGTTCCCAACCTGACACGGTTCGCAGACACCCGTTGCGCAAGACCCAAACTTCATCGCCACTTATAAAGGGCAGCAATACAGGCATAAAGCCCTCTGCCCGCCATCACCCCTGCTATAGCGGATTGCAGGTGCAGGGGACCGCTGCTCCCCCGGCTGCATGGTAGTTTCAAGTATAAACATTTCGCCGCTGTTTGTCAAGCAAAAGAGCCGTCCGTCAAAAGACGGACAGCCCTTTTTAAAAGCCGGATTCTTTATTCCTCGTTGCCGTAAAGCTTAACGAGCTTGTTCAGATACTCATATCTTTCCGCAGCTTCTTTCTCGTTCTCAGCGAACAGAGCGTCTGCCATCTCAGGATTTACCTTACGCAGGGAGTTATAACGAACCTCGCCGTTTAAGAAATCCTGATAAGGAAGTGTAGGAGCCTTGCTGTCCAGAGTAAATGCGCCCTTCTCCGTTCCCTTCAGTTCAGGGTTATAACGGAACAGATGCCAGTAACCGGACTTAACTGCCTTCTCTTCTTCCTGCATCGTGCTGCCCATACCAGCCTTGATACCATGATTGATACAAGGAGCATATGCGATGATCAGGGAAGGACCGTCATAAGCTTCTGCCTCAGCAATTGCCTTAACAGTCTGGTTATAGTCTGCGCCCATAGCAATCTGAGCAACATATACATAACCATAGCTCATTGCGATGCTTGCAAGATCTTTCTTCTTGGTCTTCTTACCGCCGGAAGCAAACTGTGCTACAGCACCGGTAGGTGTAGACTTGGAGGACTGGCCGCCGGTATTGGAATAAACCTCGGTATCGAATACCAGAACGTTTACATCCTTGCCGCTTGCCAGCACATGATCTACGCCGCCAAAGCCGATATCGTAAGCCCATCCGTCACCACCGAAGATCCACTGAGACTTCTTCGCCAGGAAATCCTTCTCATCCAGAATAGCCTTGGATGCGTCGGAGCCTTCCTTGCCCAGCTCGTCAACCAGCTTATCGGTAGCAGTGCCGTTTAAAGCACCCTTTGTATAGGTATCCAGCCATTCCTGAGCTGCAGCCTTGAAGCCTTCACTCGTGGTGTTCTCAGCCAGTTTTGTGATTTCATCTTTCAGACGTCCGCGAACTGCGTTCTGAGCCAACAGCATACCATAACCGAACTCAGCCGCATCCTCAAACAGGGAGTTGGACCATGCAGGACCCTGACCCTTGGCGTTCACAGTATAAGGTGTGGACGGTGAAGAGTTCGCCCAGATGGAAGAACATCCTGTAGCGTTCGCGATATACATTCTGTTACCGAACAGCTGTGTTACCAGCTTCGCATAAGGAGTCTCGCCACATCCGCCGCAGGCGCCGGAGAACTCAAGCAGAGGCTGTTTAAACTGGCTGCCCTTTACTGTATTCTCTTTGAACTTCTCGATCAGGTCTGTCTTCTCAGGCAGCTTGCATGTGTAGTCGAAGCCTTCCTGCTTCACTGCAACATCATCGCCCGCAGGAGCCATTACCAGAGCCTTGTTCCCCATCTTGCCAGGACATACGGAAGCACAGGAACCGCAACCGGTACAGTCTAATGCAGAAATGGTGATTGCAAACTCATAACCGGGAGCTCCTACTGCCGGAATGGTAACAACGCTCTCAGGAGCATTTGCCTTCTCCTCAGCAGTCATTGCCACAGGACGGATAACCGCATGAGGACATACGAGTGCACAGCGGTTACACTGGATACAGTTCTCAGGATTCCAGTTCGGCAGATCCTCTGCCACACCACGCTTCTCATGAGCGGATGTACCGGAAGGAGTGGAACCGTCGATATAATCCATAAATGTGGATACAGGCAGATTATCGCCTCTCTGTGCGTTTACTTCAACCTGAATCTTCTCAACAAACTTCATTACCTCCGGACGATCCTGGAAAGTAGGAGGATTCAAGTTGTCGTCCTCTGCATTTGCCCAGCTATCCGGAACCTCAACCTTCACAACGCCTTCTGCTCCGCGGTCGATTGCTGCGAAGTTCATCTGTACGATCTTCTCACCCTTCATGCCGTATGCCTTCTGTGCTGCATCCTTCATCAGTCTGCATGCCTCGTCTACGGGGATGATATTCGCAAGCTTGAAGAATGCGGACTGCAGAACAGTGTTGATCTTGTTCTTTAAGCCGATTTCTCTGCCGATTGCGAAACCGTCAATCGTATAGAAGTTGATATGATGCTGTGCGATATAGCGCTTAACCTGTCCGGGCAGCTCTTTTTCAAGCTCCTCTGCGCTCCAGGGGCAGTTTAACAGGAATGTGCCGCCGTCGCACAGATCCTGTACAACGTCGTAGTGACGGATGTACATCGGGTTATGACATGCAACGAAGTCAGCCTTGCTGATCAGATACGAAGAACGGATAGGTTTCTTACCGAAACGCAGGTGGGAAACGGTAATACCGTTGGACTTCTTGGAGTCATAGGAGAAGTATGCCTGTACGAACATGTCGGTGTTGTCGCCGATGATCTTGATGGAGTTCTTGTTCGCGCCTACTGTACCGTCGCCGCCCAGACCCCAGAACTTACAGCGTACTGTACCTTCCGGACAGGTGTCAAGGCTTGCCTCATCCGGCAGAGACAGATATGTCACATCATCGTTGATACCGATTGTAAACAGCTTCTTCTCTGTGTTCTTATAAACAGCTTCAATCTGGGAAGGAGTTGTATCCTTGGAGCCCAGGCCATATCTGCCGGAGAATACCGGAACATTTGCAAATTTGCTGTCATGCAGCGCTGCAACAACATCCAGATACAAAGGCTCGCCAATCGCACCGGGCTCTTTTGTACGATCCAGAACGGAAATCTGCTTTACAGAATCCGGGATAGCTGCGATAAGATGCTCTGCGGAGAACGGACGATACAGATGTACCTTCACCATACCAACCTTCTGACCGTTTGCATTCAGATAATCGATGGTCTCTTCGATAGCATCGCATACGGAACCCATTGCGATTATCACATGCTCAGCATCTGCTGCGCCGTAATAATCAAACAGGCCGTAATGTGTACCAAGCTTCTCATTTACCTTGTTGATATACTCTTCTACAATACCGGGGATAGCGTCATAATGCTTGTTGGACGCTTCTCTTACCTGGAAGAAGATGTCAGGGTTCTGAGCGGAACCCATTTCTTTTGCATGTTCGGGATTCAGCGCATTCTTTCTGAACTCCATGATGGCATCCATATCAGCCATATCCTTCAGATCTTCGTAATCCCACACATCAACCTTCTGAATCTCATGAGAAGTACGGAAACCGTCGAAGAAGTTCATAAAAGGCATCTTGCCCTTGATCGCTGCCAGATGAGCTACGGGAGTCAGATCCATGATCTCCTGTACGCTGGATGTTGCGAACATTGCAACACCTGTCTGACGGCATGCATAAATATCGGAGTGATCTCCGAAAATAGAAAGTGCATGGCTTGCCAGCGCTCTTGCCGCAACGTTAAATACGCCGGGAAGCTGCTCGCCTGCAACCTTATACAGGTTGGGAATCATCAACAGAAGACCCTGGGATGCTGTAAAGGTGGTTGTCAGCGCACCTGCTGCCAGAGAGCCGTGCACAGCGCCTGCAGCGCCTGCCTCGGACTGCATCTCTGTAACCTTAACGGTCTGCCCGAAGATGTTCTTCTGATTCTGTGTTGCCCATTTATCAGTCACTTCCGCCATCGGTGAAGACGGGGTAATGGGATAGATAGCGGCAACATCGCTGTACGCATAGGATACATATGCGGCAGCCTGATTACCATCCATTGTCTTTTTCTTGGTTCTCAATTTGTGTTCCTCCTGTTCTTTGGTTTCTATTTAAAATAGGAACTGTTACCAGAGATTATTATACTCCGGCGCGCACAAAATACCACCCCTCTGACCCATGTTTCAAAAAATATACATCTTGCTCAGAGAGGTCGGCATTCGTGCCTTATATCTCCATTTTAACTCTAACTCTGCAATATATCTATACTAAGGCTGGAAATTTTCTAAAAATTTTATGGTTTTCTGAAGTTTTCTTTTTCCTCCTCCGGATATTTCATCCCCCATTCTTCCCGCAGCCCCGTCATCAGCCTCATCACGTCTGCCGTCATCGCCAGCTTCATTACGCCGGGATCATTTTTCAATACAGCGCTCTCCATATCCCTCATTTCATAAAGAAGAGCATCTGCCGTATGTCCCGCGAGCAGCTCCCGCTTTTTTCCCGTTTCCGCATCCACGATGAGCGCCCGCTCCGCTCTCGGATATTCCGTTATCTCCACATAACCTTTCTCACAGCTTATCACAACGCGCTTGGGCTGTTTGGAGTGAAGGCTCAAAGTTATCCCCGCCATCTGCCCCTCCGGGTTCATCAAAAGGATGCCCGCCTGTTCATCCACTCCGGTCGGCGCATATTTTACCTGACTCTTTACCTGATCCGGACAGCTTTCCATGAAACTTCTCACGAGACTGATGGCGTATACCCCGATGTCTAAGAGCGCCCCTCCTGCCAGCTCCCTGTTAAAAAAACGGTTTCGCATATCATATTCCTTAAAGCTGCCGAAATTCGCCTGTATCATCTGAACCTTTCCCAGACGTTGTTCATCCTTCATCCGCCATAGTTCCTTATAAAGAGGCATATGCCATATCGTCATCGCCTCTGCCAGAATAACGCCGTTTTTTTCTGCCAGCTCCATCGCTTCCTCCAGCTCCGCACTGTTTAAAGTGATAGATTTTTCACATAGCACATGCTTCCCGTTCCCAAGCGCCTGCCGCAAAAATGACATATGTGTATTATGCGGCGTCGTCAGATAAATAATATCCACCTCCGGGTCTGTAAACATATCCTCCGGCCTGTCATATACCTTTTCCACGCCGTAGGTTTCGGCAAATTCTACCGCCTTCTCATGAGTCCGGTTACCGACCGCGTACAGCCTTTTTCCCATCCTCTTTAACGCTGCAGCCATCTCATTGGCTATGACACCGCAGCCCAGCACCGCCCAGTTCAACGGACTTACGCCTGACGCCTCTACACCGTCGTTTCCCCTGCTCCGCATTTTTGCATGGACCTGCTCCAGCTGCCCCTGCTCTTTTACACGCGTTTCTTCCATATACAGATACCCTCCCGTTGCTATCTTTCAAAATCTATCCGGCAAAACTTCCTTTTGGATAATACCCGAAACGGATAATAGCTGTCATAACACGTCCGCTGGATACCGTAAAGGAAATCAACCTCCTGTTCCCCGTCCGGGAACGTAAACCAGTCCAGATACATTGCCTTTTACCGCCTCCTCCGCTCATCACCATATCTTCATGATACAGATATTTTAGGAGGAACGCAACAACAAAAAAGCACCATCCCCGGAAGTACAAGCTTCCAAAAACAGTGCTTCTTAGTGGACCGCCAGGGGCTCGAACCCTGGACACCCTGATTAAGAGTCAGGTGCTCTACCAGCTGAGCTAGCGGTCCATTCTGTATTGTGTTGTCTGCGTTGTTGTTCATCGCTCAACGCAAGACATAGTATACTATAGGAAAATGGGTTTTGCAATACTTTTTTTAAATTTTTTTAAGAAAAATGTGCACAATTTTACTATTATAATACAATTATTTTACAGCTATATGCACACATTTTGTATTTTAAAGTTTTATACAGTCTTTTTTACCGATAATTTTCTAATTATTCTGTCTTTTTGTTATTTTATCAGTTTTTATGAAAAGTTAAAAATATATCACATGCGTATTGACTCCCGTTTTTTAAAGTGATATATTTATCACATCAAGTTACAAATACATCACACAGGAGGAACGAATCATGAATAAAAAGGTATCCTTAAAAGAAATTGTCGCAACAAAAATAGTCTATGCCATCATTCTCCTGACTTACTACTGGATGTGGGCAAGAACAGATTGGAAAGAATGGTATGTGACCGTACAATTTCTACTCGGCTGTACCCTCGCCGCTTTTTTCTTCTTTCAGCATACGAGGATTAAAAAATACAAAAAAGAAGGCGTCGACGAAATGGCTGAGCGGAATCTGAAACGGTGCGACTCGTTTTGTTTAAAGCTTCTGGTCGCCGCCGCAATCATATCAGCCTGGAGCTGCGCTATCCTCGGACATGTCAGCACAGTCGATACGGAGATCATCGGATGGATCATCGTCTGGTCTCTTTTAGCTTTGTCCGTCATTCGGACTGTGATGTTCGCCATCATGGACAGCAAAGGAATCTAATGTAAAAAAGCATCCTGCCTTACTATCTGATTTTCATACGGCTGTCTGTACCGGAGCGTTACAAACAGCCGGGATGCTATACCCCGATCGCTTACGCTCCAGAATGGAGATTGATATGGCTCTTATCACTAAAATCAAAGAATACCGCGAAAAAGCGGGTTTAAAGCAAAGTGAACTGGCAGACCTTGTCGGCGCGCGGCGGGAAACTATCGTCCATCTGGAAAACGGACGCTACAACCCCTCTCTAAAGCTGGCAATGGACATCGCAAAGGTCTTCCATGTTTCTGTTGAAGAACTATTTGAATTTACAGATGACAACTAAAATCCCCTGCTCTATTCTATAAAAAAACGGCAGCATTCATCGTTATTGTTCACAGGCCTGCCCGTAAACAGCAACATTTGACAGACTATTGAAAGCTTTATTCCGTAAAAAAAGGTCTCAGGACGATAAACATTTATAATTCTTTTATAAATTGTTCCCGCTTCTTTAATTGTAACCCGTTCCGTTTCGCGTCATAATAGTTCCATAAGAAACAGTTCTTCTAAGAACTTTCAGGTCAGATTGCGCGGCAGGTCTGCGCGGACAGGAGAAAAAAATTATGACGACCAATCCCGATGATAACAAAAAACCCCAAAAGATGCTTGCCACCTATGCAGTCGCAGCGCTCATCATCATGTTCTTACTCAATATCTTTGTTTTGCCATGGCTGATGGGCCGCAGCGTCGTAGAGACTACCTACAGCGACTTTCTGGACGGTCTGGATTCCAGACAGATAAAAGAAGTCCAAATCGACATGCAGGACTACGTCATTCTCTACACCATCGAAGAAGGCGGCAAAACCAAAGTATGCAAAACCGGCCTCATCAATACGAGCAACGAACTCGTAGAACAGATACGAAGCTCGGGAGCGCAGCTCATCAGCGAGATCCCTACGAAACAGTCCCCTCTCATGAGCATCCTGGTCGGCTTCATCCTTCCTACCATCCTTTTTGTCGCCCTTGGACAGCTTCTTTTCCGAAAGATGAACCAGAACATGATGGGCGGAGGTCCCGGCGGCGCGATGGCATTCGGCAAGAGCAATGCCAAAGTATATGTAAAATCATCCACCGGTATCAAATTTGCCGATGTAGCGGGCGAGGATGAGGCAAAAGAGCTTCTTTCCGAGATTGTAGACTTCCTCCACAATCCGGAAAAATACAGAGAAATCGGTGCTTCCATGCCGAAAGGCGCCCTGCTCGTAGGACCTCCCGGAACCGGTAAAACACTGCTCGCAAAGGCGGTTGCCGGAGAAGCAGACGTTCCGTTTTTCTCTATCTCAGGCTCTGAATTTGTAGAAATGTTCGTCGGCATGGGCGCGGCGAAGGTGCGCGACCTGTTCAAGCAGGCAAATGAAAAAGCGCCCTGTATCGTTTTCATCGACGAGATAGATACAATCGGCAAAAAGCGTGACGGCAACTTCAGCGGCAACGATGAACGCGAACAGACGCTGAACCAGCTGCTGACCGAAATGGACGGCTTCGACGGTTCCAAGGGCGTCGTTATCCTTGCGGCGACCAACCGTCCCGATTCCCTTGACCCTGCCCTGACCCGTCCCGGACGATTCGACCGCCGGATCCCAGTTGAACTGCCCGACCTGCAGGGACGCGCGGATATCTTAAAGGTACATGCCAAAAAAATAAAGATTGCGGATAACGTCAACTTTTATGAAATCGCCAAAGCCGCCTCCGGCGCTTCCGGCGCTGAACTTGCCAATATCGTAAACGAAGCCGCCCTCCGGGCTGTCCGCGACGGACGGCGTTTTGCCACACAGGCAGATTTGGAGGAAAGCATCGAAGTCGTTATCGCCGGATACCAGAAAAAGAGCCGCGTCCTTTCCGAAAAGGAAAAGCTCATTGTTTCCTATCATGAAGTCGGTCACGCCCTTGTCGCAGCCATGCAGACCAACTCCGCTCCGGTGCATAAGATTACGATCATCCCCCGTACCAGCGGCGCGTTGGGATACACAATGCAGGTAGACGACGGTGAGCACTTCCTGATGTCCAAAGAGGAGCTGGAAAACAAAATCGCTACCTTTACAGGCGGCCGCGCAGCGGAAGAGCTCATCTTCCACTCCATTACTACCGGAGCCTCCAATGACATCGAACAGGCGACCCGTCTCGCCCGCGCCATGATAACACGCTTCGGCATGCACGAGGATTTTGACATGGTCGCTATGGAAAATGTGAGCAATCAGTATCTGGGCGGCGACACCTCTCTTTCCTGCTCTCCCGAGACGCAGACAGATATCGACAAAAAGACAGTAGAGCTCGTCCGCACCCAGCATGCAAAGGCATTAAAGATTTTACAGGATAATCTCCCGAAGCTGCATGAGATTGCCAAATATCTTTATGAGCATGAGACTATTACCGGTGATGAATTTATGAATATTCTTCTGAAAAAACAGGAGGGGATTGCAGATGCCCAATCCATCTGAGCTGCTTTACGTCATTCAGCAGTTTTTAAAATGCTATGAAAAACAGATGAACCATACCGCGGAGCATTATCAGCTGACCACCACTGAACTGAATATTCTGCTGTTTCTGGCAAATCGTCCCGACATGGACACTGCCAGAGATATCGTAGAGCTGAGAGGGCTTCCAAAATCCTGCGTTTCACGGGCTGTAGACTCCCTTATCCGGCAGGGTTTTCTGGAAAGCCGTGAGGATAAAAATGACAGGCGCATCCTTCATCTTTCCATCCTCCCCGCTGCTGACGGCCTCACAAAAGATATCCAGCTCACACAACAGAATTTCCTTGCTTTGATGTACCAAAACTTCACTCCGGAGGAATGCCGTATACACGAGAAGCTTTCCAAAAAGCTGCTGGATAATATTCTCTCTGCAAAATGCGATTCCTGAATTTAATACGTTTTTTCAAATCGTCCCGTTCACTGACAACCCGGTGGACGGGACGATTTCTTTTCTCTGTGTATTCTCTTTTTCCCTCAAATAGAGTATAATAAAGCTCAGATTTTGTACTACAAATATTATTTCAGGGGGTACCTATATGAAACACATTTCTCTTGGCAAAAGCGGTCTTACCGTTCCCGCAGTCGCGCTTGGCTGCATGCGTATATGCGATGTTTCCGCCGGTCAGGCGCAGAAGCTCGTAGACACTGCGCTGGAACTTGGCTGCAACTTTTTTGACCACGCCGACATCTACGGCGCCGGCCGCTGTGAAGAGGCCTTTGCGGACGCCATCCGCATGTCTCCGTCCGTTCGGGAAAAAATCATCCTCCAGTCAAAGTGCGGTATCGTATCCGGCGTAATGTATGATTTTTCCAAAGAACATATCCTTTCCTCCGTAGACGGTATTTTAAAGCGGCTCCGTACGGACTATCTGGACGTTCTCGTCCTGCACCGCCCGGATGCTCTCATGGAGCCGGAAGAGGTAGCAGAAGCTTTCGACCTGCTGGAAAGCTCCGGCAAGGTACGCCATTTCGGCGTTTCCAATCACAACCCGTCTCAGATAGAGCTTCTGAAAAAATGCGTACGTCAGCCCATCGTAACAGATCAGCTCCAGTTTTCCCTGCCCAACTCTTCCATGATCCAGAGCGGCATGGAAGTCAATATGACGACAGACGGAAGTATGGATCGCGACGGACATGTACTCAACTACTGCCGCTTAAACGACATCACCATCCAGACCTGGTCGCCTTTCCAGTATGGATTTTTTGAAGGCGTTTATATCGGAAACGAAAAATACGCCGAGCTCAACCGCTGTCTTTCCGAAATCGCAGAACGCTATGACACCGAGCCCACAGCCATCGCTGCGGCATGGATACTGCGCCATCCTGCAAATATGCAGCTTATCGCAGGCACCACCAGCCCGGAACGTCTGGCTCTCATCTGCCGCGCTGCCGATATCACACTGACCCGCCAGGAATGGTATCAGCTCTATCTGGCAGCAGGCCATATGCTTCCCTGAAAGGAGGAAACTATCCATGTATGATGTCATCGTCATAGGGGCAGGTGTCACCGGCTGCAGTATCGCGCGGGAGCTTTCCCGATATGAACTTAACCTGCTCGTCCTCGAAAAGGAAGAGGACGTCTGCTGCGGAACCTCCAAGGCAAACAGCGCTATTATTCACGCAGGACACGATGCTGTCCCCGGTTCCTTAAAAGCTCGCTTTAACGTAAAAGGAAACGCTATGATGGACCGGCTTTCCAAAGAACTTGATTTTCCTTTTACCCGAAACGGCTCCCTTGTCCTCTGCTTCGATAAGGAGCAGCTTCCCGAACTGGAAGCGCTCGCCGAAAGAGGGCGTCAAAACGGCGTTTCCGGCCTGAAAATCATTTCTCAGGAAGAGCTAAAACAGCTCGAACCCGCCGTTTCCGATGAAGCGGTCGCCGCCCTCCTATGTCCCACCGGAGGCATTGTCTGCCCGTTCAATATGACCATCGCCTATGCGGAGAACGCTTTTGAAAACGGCGCGCAGTTCCTTTTTGATACAGCCGTACAGCAAATCCTGCCCGGCACCGCGCCTGAAAGCTGGCGTGTCGTGACTTCCTCGGGAGAGACCTTTGAAACACGCTGCATCGTCAATGCCGCCGGCGTTTATGCCGACGAGCTCCATAATATGGTGAGCGCACAAAAGCTTTCCATTACTCCCCGGCGCGGGGAATACCAGCTTCTCGACAAGAAAGCCGGAACCCTCGTTTCCCACACCATCTTTCAGCTTCCGGGCAAAATGGGAAAAGGCATCCTTGTAACGCCTACCGTCCACGGCAACCTGCTCGTAGGACCTACCGCTCAAAATCTTTCCGACAAAGAAGCGGTAAATACTACTCAGGAGGGACTTTCCGAAGTTATGGAAAAAGGCGCCCTAAGCGTCCCCTCCCTGCCCAAAAATCTGACTATCACCTCCTTTGCAGGACTTCGGGCTTCCGAAGCAGGCGGCGATTTTATCATCGGCGAGGTATCCGATGCACCCGGATTTTTTGACTGTGCCGGCATCGAATCACCCGGTCTGTCCTCCGCTCCTGCGATTGGCGTTTTTCTGGCAGAACAGATTGCCGAAAAGCTTTCTCTGTCCACAAAAACTGATTTTGAACCGCGCCGCAAGGGTATCCCCTGCGTCGCATCCGCCTCTCCCGAAGAGCTGCGCAGCCTTATCGCACAGGACCCTTCCTACGGCGTCGTGGTATGCCGCTGTGAAACCGTTACGGAAGGCGAGATTAAAAATGCCATCCACAGACCTCTGGGCGCCCGCTCCTTAGACGGCGTCAAAAGACGTACCAGAGCCGGCATGGGACGCTGCCAGTCAGGTTTTTGTTCTCCGAAGGTTATGGAGCTTCTGGAAAAAGAGCTCTCTTCCGACCCGATGGGCATCTCCAAGCATGGTGCAGGCTCAGAGCTTCTGACCGGATATACGAGGGAGGATTCCTTATGAAAATCTATGATATGATCATCATCGGCGGCGGTCCTGCCGGGCTCGCCGCAGCCATCGCCGCATACAGGGAAGGAATTTCCGATATCCTTATTCTGGAACGCGACGGCGAACTGGGCGGAATTTTAAACCAGTGCATTCACAACGGCTTCGGCCTGCATACCTTTCACGAAGAGCTGACGGGGCCGGAATATGCCGCCCGATTCATCGAACAGGCAAAGGAACTTCATATCCCATACAAATTAAATACAATGGTGCTCGACCTTTCCGCATCGGAAGACGGACTGCGTCATGTGACTGCCATGAACCGGGAAGACGGGCTTCTTGAACTTTGCGCAAAGACGCTCATCCTTGCCATGGGCTGCCGGGAACGCCCCAGAGGCGCTCTTAACATCCCCGGATTTCGCCCTGCCGGAATCTATACCGCAGGCACGGCACAGCGCCTCGTAAATATGGAAGGCTTCCTGCCCGGCAAAGAGGTTGTTATCTTAGGCTCCGGCGACATCGGGCTCATCATGGCGCGGCGCATGACTCTGGAAGGTGCTTCCGTTAAAGTCGTGGCAGAGCTTCTTCCTTATTCCGGCGGGCTGCAGAGAAATATCGTCCAGTGCCTCGAGGATTTTAATATTCCCCTCAAGCTTTCCCATACGGTCGTAGACATTCAGGGAAAAGACCGCATTACCGGCATCACGCTTGCAGAAGTAGGCGCTGACCGCAAGCCCATTCCGGGTACTGAGGAGCAGATTCCCTGCGACACTCTGCTGCTTTCCTGCGGTCTTATCCCGGAAAATGAACTTTCCGGCAAGCTGGGCATCACTCTTTCGCCCGTGACCTCCGGTCCTGTTGTCAACGAAAGCCTTGAAACCGATGTTCCCGGCGTATTCGCCTGCGGAAATGTACTCCATGTACACGACCTGGTCGACTATGTTTCCGAAGAAGCGTCCCGCGCCGGACAGCAGGCAGCTGCGTATATAAAATCCTGCGGCAGGAAGGAAAGCTCTGCGGCAGAGTCAGCCGATTCAGACATGTCTGAACCCGCTGTCTCTCTGATTGCTGCAGGCGGCGTGCGCTACACGGTACCTCAGCTGCTGCGCCCTTCCCATATGGAGGATACGCTTCTTGTCCGCTTCCGCGTCGGACGGGTCTATACGGATGCTGTTCTTTCTGTTTATGCCGATGATACCTGCATCTTTTCCCAGAAAAAGAAAAAGCTCGCTCCCGGCGAAATGGAACAGCTCCTTTTGAAAAAATCGCTCATCCCTGCGGGCACCAAAACGATCACTATCCGCGCAGACGAAGCCTGACTCTTCCCTTTGCAAGGATATGCCCGCATTCTTATGCAGAAATCATGCCGCACTGCGGCAGAAAGAGGAACATCATGGAAACAAAATATCTGATATGCATTCGCTGTCCTTTAGGCTGTTCCCTCACCGCCTCTCTTGAAAACGGACAGGTGACATCCGTTTCCGGCAACACCTGTCCCCGCGGCGAGGCATACGCCCGGATGGAGCTGACCGCCCCTATGCGGACTGTGACCTCCACCGTTCGCGTGACAGGCGCACGCATGCCTGTCATTTCAGTAAAAACCGCTTCCGATATTCCAAAGGAAAAGATCGAAGCGGTCATGAATGACATCCGTACGATATGCGTCCCCGCTCCCATACACATTGGGGATGTGCTGCTTGAAAACGCAGCAGGCACAGGTGTCGCCGTCATCGCGACAAAAGCAGCAGATGCTCTTTAATCTGACGCCACCAGGATATATGTTTTATTATCACTATCATTGACAGGAGATTTTTCATGCTCACAGACAAACTCGGAAAAAATGCGGACGCCCTTCACCGCAAAAAGCTGTTCCTTCTGGACATGGACGGCACTATCTATAACGAAGATAAGATTTTTGACGGAACGCTGGCTTTCTTGTCCCGTATCGAAGAAAACGGGGGACGTTATATCTTTATAACAAATAACTCTTCCAAATCCGTATCAGACTATGTGGACAAGGTAAACGGAATGGGTATCCGCGCCGACGCGTCGCATTTTTTCACATCCAGTCAGGCGACCGCTTTTTATCTGAATGAAAACTATCCCGGCCAGACCGTATTTTGTATGGGCACGCACTCTCTCGTAGACGAACTGCGGGAAAACGGCATCCCCGTTGTCACAAAGCCCGACGATTCTGCCGGAATCGTTTTGATCGGCTTCGACACCGAAAATACTTCCGAAAAGGTACGCGACACCTGCATCATGCTCGGCAAAGACGTGACGTATCTTGCCACCAATCCCGACCTCGTCTGTCCGGTCAGCTTCGGCTATATCCCGGACTGCGGTTCCATGAGTATCATGCTCAAAAACGCTACCGGAAAAACACCGTTTTTTATCGGGAAACCGGAGCCTATCATGATAGACTGCGTCCTGAAAAAACTCGGCGTTTCCAAAGAAGACGCTCTCATTGTGGGGGACCGGCTCTACACGGACATTGCAGCCGGAAAAAATGCCGGAGTAGACACGATATGTGTCCTCTCCGGCGAAGCGACTCTTGACGATATTCAAAACGGCCCTCATAAGCCCACCTGGGTCTTTGACAGCGTAACCGAAATCTGCGCTGCCCTGAGCAAAGCATAAGACGCGTACCCAAAAATCCGGGCGCATCTTCCAGCTATCTCCCTTCAAAACAAAGCAGTGGAGTTCACCTGTACCCATGCCCGGCTGTTCAAAAGCTGCTTCTGCGCTTTCCAGCCGGGCATGAGCTTTGTCATCAATGTATGAAAACGCGGCGAATGATCCGGGTGGATAAAATGCGAAAATTCATGTACCGCCACATACTCTGCGCAGCTTCCCGGCACCTCGACTAACTGTCTTGCAAAAGTCAGGATACCGCTGGCAGGCTGACAGCTCCCCCATCGGGATACCATACTGCGGATGCGTATCTCAGGCCACTCTACCCCCATCTTTTCAAATATCGGATAAACCTCTCTGCACAGCGCCTCCATCTTTTTCCGGCATCTCTCCGTCAGATATTTCTCCAACATCCGTTTTCTGCGCGCACCGTCTTCCGGCAGCTTCTGTGTCACAATGAGCACTCTTCCTACCGTTTCCACCGACTCCTTACTCCCCGAAAGCACCCTCAGCCGATACGCTTCCCCGTCCAGATACAAAACGTCCCCGTCCGCATACTCCCTGTCCCTTCCGGAAGCCATACCGTCTCCGGCCTCTTTCATACGTTTTCCGCGTTCCATATTCTGCAGGATAAAATCCGCATTTTCACGCAAAAAGGCATCGATATGATTCTGCGGAACCCATCGGTTCGCCGACACGCACACACACCCGTCCCTGCGGATACGAAGATTTATACGTTTGACATCTTTTATCTGAAGTTCATATTCCACAGCTTTTCCATTCAAGTCGATATATTTTTTCAAATATTTTCCTCCGCCCCCTTAAGCAGCCTCTTATAGCTCCGGTCGATTCCTAACGCACCGATAGGCGCTGTCAGCAAAATCGCGACGACCGCAACAGAAAGTATCAGTTTTCCGCACGGCATTCCCATGGAAAGAGGAACCGCTCCCATCGCAGCCTGCACCGTTGCTTTCGGCAAATATGCTATCACACAAAACATTCTTTCCCTGAAATCCAATGACGTCCCTATCAGGCAGACCATTACACCAACCGCCCTGAACAGCAGCGCCGACAGTATCAGCGCAGCTGCCGCAATTCCGGCGCTGAATGTGTATCTGATATCTACCGCAGCTCCTACCAGAACAAACAGCATTACCTCTGCCGCCAGCCAAAGCTTGCCGAATTTTTCGGATAATCTTCCTGCTACGCGCGGAATACTTTTTATCTTCAGCATACATGCCATACTGACCACCGCCAGCAGCCCGGATACGGCTATAAAATCCTTCATCCATATCTCAACTGACATCAGCAAAAATGCCGTCCCCAGAATGATAATGACCTTCATGCTGTTTCGGATAAGACGGTCATGAGAATACGCTGATTCAAACAGCGCCGACAGAAAAATCCCGGCACAGGCCCCAAGCAGCAGCCCCGATACTATGGAAAGAGGAATATCCATAAAAACCGCGGCATCAACCCTTCCACCCTGAGCCATCGCCGCAAAAGCAGAAAAGAGCACGACTACAAATATATCGTCGCAGGATGCCCCCGCAAGGATAAGCTGAGGAATGCTTTTGGCGGTTCCGCATTTTTCTTCTATCAGCTTTATCATCCTCGGAACGACCACCGCCGGTGAAACCGCTGCCAGAACAGCTCCCATAACAGCCGCCTCTACCCTCGTGATTCCAAAAAAGGCCGGCGCAAAGATAACATATCCCAGAATTTCAAAGCATGCCGGAACAAATGCCATCATCACCGCAGGACGACCGACTTTTTTCAAATCTGAAATATCCAGCGACAAACCCGCCTTGAGCAAAATAATGATGAGCGCTATCTGCCTCAATTCCGATGAAATTCCAAGAATCGACGGATCTAGCATATCCAGTACATAAGGTCCCAATACGATTCCCGTTATGAGCATTCCTATTATACGCGGTAATCTCATTCTCCGGCAGACCGCTCCCACGGAAAGTCCTACAAGAAAAATAAGGGCTAAAGATGTCAACATATCATGATACTTTCCTTTCTCAACGTCAAAAAAACCGATACTTTCCGCCGCAAAAACAAGCAGGAAAGTATCGGCTTAAAGCAAGTCAGCTCTGTCCGCTTCCGAAAAACACCTTATGCGTTTACAAGGCGGACTGTCTCCCTTGCGATCGCCAGCTCTTCATCCGTCGGGATGACCATCGCCGTTACTTTGGAATCCGGTGTGGAAATGATCTTCTCCACGCCGACTGCTTCCGCATTTTTCTCAAGATCGATGCTGCAGCCTAAAAATCCCGTATACTGGCTGACCAGTCCGCGCACCTGTGCGTTATTCTCACCAATTCCGGCAGTGAACACAATAACGTCCACACCGTTCATCGCAGCCGCGTAAGCGCCAATATATTTGCCGACACGATAAGCGTATGCCTCCAGCGTCGTCTGCGCATGACCGTTGCCTTCTGCTGCAGCGCCCACCAGGTCGCGGAAGTCACTGGAAATTCCGGAAAGCCCCAGAACGCCTGATTTTTTGTTGCAGATATCTATCACTTCCGCCGCGGTCTTATTCTCCTTCTCCGCAATAAATCCGATGATGGCGGGATCGAGATCTCCGCTTCTGGTTCCCATCATCAGTCCCTCCAGAGGAGTCAGTCCCATGGAAGTATCAACGGATTCGCCGTTTTTCACAGCGGAGACCGAAGCGCCGTTGCCCAAATGGCATACGATTATCTTTAACTCGCTCCTGTCCTTGCCAAGGATTTCAGCCGCCCGCTTTGATACGAAGTCGTGGCTCGTTCCGTGGAAACCGTAACGGCGGATTTTGTATTTTTCATAATATTCATAAGGAAGACCATACAGATAAGCCTTTCCCGGCATTGTCTGGTGAAATGCAGTATCAAATACTGCAACCATGGGAACGCCCGGCATCACACTCTGACAGGAACGGATACCGATCAGGTTCGCCGGATTATGCAGCGGTGCCAGGTCATTACATTCCTCTATCGCCTTCATCACGTCTTCATCAATGACAACGGAGCCTTTGAAATGCTCCCCGCCGTGTACGATACGATGTCCCACCGCATCGATTTCTTTAAGGGAAGCTATCACGCCATCCTCAGCATCCGTAAGCTTCTCTATCACAACCTTTACCGCATCGGTATGATCTTTCATAGCGACTTCTTCCGTCTTCTTGCCGGAATCCGCCTTCTGATGCGTCACACTGCTGCCCTCGATACCGATTCTCTCGCACAGCCCCTTAGCCAGTACCTCTTCGCTCTGGCTGTCGATGAGCTGATATTTCAGCGATGAGCTGCCGCAGTTTATCACAAGCACTTTCATGAAAAAAACCTCCCGTCTCTCAAAATACTGTCTGTCTCGCTGTCTATTCTACCATTTAATTTCTAAAAAAGCCAGCCCCGACGCAGGAATTGTGTTAATGCTCACTGGCGTGGCATTTGAGGCCGGTGCGCACAGTAACAGAATTGTTTCCGCAGCCGAAAAGCCGGACGGTTATGCTTGTTTTCTCCCCGGAACTCTGCTACGATGAAAAAAAGCACTTACCTACAGGGGGAACAAATTATGGAATTACAGGAAATCTACAAAAGAATGCACAGCGGCAGGCTCTATCTGTGTGACAGTCAGGAGCTTGCCGACGAACAGCTGAAACATCTGGACATGCTGTTTGAATATAATCAGCTCCGTCCCAGTCATCAAAAAGAAAAAAGCGAGCTTCTTCAAAAAATGTTCGCTCACATGGGGAAAAACTGCTATATCGAAACGCCCTTTCACGCCAACTGGGGCGGTAAATTCTGTTCGTTCGGCGATCAGGTATATGCCAACTTCAATCTGACGCTGGTGGACGATGCCCCTATCACTGTCGGCAACAGCGTAATGTTCGGTCCCAATGTCGTGCTCTGCACTGCAACTCATCCCGTTTCACCCGACATGCGTGAAAAGGTCGCACAGTATAACCTTCCCATTTCGATAGGCAATAACGTCTGGATTGGTGCAAACTGCATCGTTATGCCCGGCGTTTCCATCGGAGATAACTCTGTGATAGGAGCCGGGAGCATCGTTACGAAGGACATCCCCGCCGATGTCGTTGCTTACGGCACGCCGTGCCGCATCAT
>Peterbilt_p2__coassemble_198_pt1 | contig 59943 bp, 50 predicted proteins | sample Peterbilt_p2__metabat2_low_PE_009 | metagenome-assembled genome bin Peterbilt_p2 | reverse complement strand
TCTAAGTAAACAAGATTTTATTATTTTTCTTGTCTACTCAGAAGGGAGCATATCAATTTACGTACATAAAAATGTTTTTTGTTTTTATTATACTACAACGAGTATAAATAAGCACTGATAAATTAAAGAAAATTGATAAAAAAAGCGCCTTTTTATAGGAGGTGCAAGTTTTTTTTCTTTATTCAACTGTCAAACTCCCGAATGATAAAATACTTGATATATATCAATTTACACAAATAGAATTCGATAAAAAAAACAATATATTGCAAAAAAACAAAAGAAACTTGAAAAAGACAGTATAAAATGGTAATCTAAAAAAGAATAAGAGGATATTTTGTTCAGTAATGTTTTATAAAAAGCAAGGAGAATCAGAATGAAAGTAGTGATATTAGCAGGAGGGTTTGGAACCAGAATTAGTGAGGAAAGTCACTTGAGACCTAAGCCAATGGTTGAAATTGGAGAGAAGCCGATTCTTTGGCATATAATGAAAGAGTATTCATATTATGGATTTGATGAGTTTATCATTTGTTGTGGCTATAAGCAGCATGTGATTAAGGAATGGTTTGCTGATTATTATCTTCATACAAGTGACATTACATTTGACTTTTCAGAGGAAAATAGAATGATTGTTCATAACAATATTTCTGAGCCATGGAAAGTAACGCTTGTAGATACAGGACTTCAGACAATGACGGGAGGAAGGGTAAAACGGATTCAGAAATATATTGGGAATCATACTTTTATGCTTACTTATGGAGATGCAGTTTCGGATGTCAATATTCAGGAGCTGTTATCATTTCACCGGCAGCAGGGAAGGATTGGAACGATAACGACTGCCAGAGTAAGTCAGCGTTTTGGGATCGTAGATATTGATTCATCAGGCATGGTACGGAAGTTTAGGGAAAAATCGATGGAAGATGATAGTCGTATCAATGCTGGTTATATGGTCTTTGAACCCGAAATATTTGACTATATCGAGGATGACGGCACTATCTTTGAAAAAGAACCATTGGAGAGGCTGACGCAGATGGGGCAGCTTGATGCATATAAGCATGATGGATTTTGGAAATGTATGGATACAAAAAGGGAAAAAGATGAGCTGGAGGCTCTATGGGCATCCGGGAGTGCACCATGGAAGGTATGGGAGAATTGATAATGGACATTCTTGATTTTTATAAGGGAAAAAGGGTATTGGTTACAGGACATACGGGTTTTAAAGGAAGTTGGTTGTGCAGACTTCTTTTGGATGCAGGGGCGCAGGTGTCAGGCTATGCGCTGAAAGCACCTACAGATCCTGCATTATTTGACCTTTTGTGTTTGAATGAACAAATGGATTCTGTGATTGGGGATATTCGGGATCTTTCTTTGCTGAAACAGACGTTTGAGCGTGTTCAGCCGGAAATTGTATTGCATCTGGCAGCGCAGCCTATTGTCAGGGATTCATACCGTGACCCGGTATATACTTATGAAACAAATGTCATGGGGACGGTAAACATATGTGAATGTGTGCGTTTGTTTCCATGTGTAAAGTCATTTTTGAATGTTACGACGGACAAGGTATATTTGAACAGGGAATGGGAATGGGGATATCGGGAAAATGATCCATTAGACGGATATGATCCTTATTCTAACAGCAAATCATGCTCGGAGCTTGTGACGCATAGTTATATCAATTCCTTTTTCAGGAGTATGACGGTGGCAGTATCTACAGCGAGGGCAGGAAATGTAATTGGAGGGGGAGATTTTGCAAATGACAGAATTATCCCGGATAGCATAAGGGCAGCACTTGAAAATCGGGCTGTGATAATCAGGAATCCACAATCGATCCGCCCTTATCAGCATGTATTGGAGTCCTTGAATGCATATTTGATCATTGCAGCAAAACAATATGAAAATCATGATTTTTGCGGATTTTACAATGTGGGACCGGATGATTGTGACTGCATTACTACGGGGAGACTCGTGGAGATGTTCTGTGAAAAATGGTCAGAAGGTATGCAGTGGGAATGTGCATCTGAGGAAAGGGCTCCGCATGAGGCAAATTTTTTGAAGCTGGACTGTTCAAAAATGAAGAAGGTTTTTGGATGGAGTCCTGTCTGGAGCGTGGAGAAGGCGATAGAAAAGACGATAGAATGGGCGAAAGCGTATCGTGACGGAAAGAATCTGAATGAATGTATGTCTATGCAGATTCGGGAATTTTTTCAGGAAAGAGGAGAACAGAATGTTTGAAAATAAAAGTGAAAAAGAAGCCAGAAAAGAGATTTTAGAAGCGGTAGAGCAGTATTGCAGGATTTATCATGGACCGAAGCAGGAGTTTAAGGAAGGACAGCGTATTCCATATGCATCTCGTGTATATGACAGTGCAGAGATGGTTAATTTAGTGGACAGCTCATTGGAATTCTGGCTTACATCAGGACGCTATACAGATGAATTTGAGCAAAAGCTTGCAAAGTATTTGGGGGTGCGTTACTGCTCTCTCGTAAATTCAGGATCATCGGCAAATTTGAATGCTTTTATGGCTTTGACCTCTCCGCTTCTTGGGGAGCGAAGAATCCGCAGAGGAGATGAAATCATCACAGTTGCGGCGGGCTTTCCGACGACGGTGACACCTGCGATCCAATATGGGGCTGTACCAGTATTTGTAGACGTTACAATCCCTCAATATAATATTGATACCGATATGCTGGAAGCTGCTTATTCAGATAAGACAAAAGCTGTTATGATTGCTCATACCCTTGGCAATCCATTTGATTTGGAGAAAGTAAAAGAATTTTGTGACCGACATGACCTCTGGCTGGTTGAGGATAACTGTGACGCTTTGGGATCGCGTTATTTCATTGATGGGGAAGTAAAGTTTACGGGGACGATCGGGGATATCGGGACATCCAGTTTTTATCCGCCGCATCATATGACAATGGGGGAAGGCGGAGCTGTTTATACCAATAATCCGCTTTTAAATAAGTGTATCCGCTCTTTTAGGGATTGGGGGCGTGACTGTGTATGTCCTTCTGGCAGAGATAATCTTTGCGGGCATCGCTTTGAACGGCAGTATGGGGAGCTTCCTTTGGGCTATGATCATAAATATGTATATTCTCATTTTGGATATAATTTAAAAGCAACGGATATGCAGGCAGCTATCGGCTGTGCGCAGTTGGAAAAATTCCCCTCTTTTGTAGAGAGGAGGAAGCATAATTTTGCACGTTTAAGAGAAGCCCTTGCCGGAACGGAGGATAAGTTGATTTTACCGGAGGCATGTAAAAACTCAGATCCCAGCTGGTTTGGTTTTTTGATAACCTGTACCAACGGCACAGACAGAAATAAAGTCGTTGAATATGTCGAATCACATGGAGTACAGACAAGGATGCTGTTTGCCGGAAATCTGATCAAGCATCCCTGCTTTGATGAAATGCGCAGAACAGGCGAAGGATTTAGGGTTGTGGGAGAGTTAAAGAATACGGATCGTATTATGAAAGATACTTTCTGGGTAGGAGTTTATCCGGGGATGACGGATGAGATGATAGATTATATGGCAAAAGTAATTAAGGAAGCCATCAACTAAAGCGGATGGATCACTTTCCATATGCGGATACATTGACAAATATATAGCACCAGAGGATATAAAATAAGATGAAAAGAGTATTATTTACAGGGGGAACAGGATTTATTGGGAAAAATGTGCTCCCTGAATTAAGAAAAAACAGCCTTATATTTGCACCAAAAAGAGAAGAATTAAATTTGTATGATTTGGAGGAAATAAAGCAATATGTAAGTGACCATAATATAGACGTTATTGTACATAGTGCAAATCCAAATCCGGTCAAAAATAGTGTGGATAAGGATGTCAGCATGTTAAAGGGTAGCCTGCAGATTTTTATGAATTTTTATGAGATGCAGGATGCGGTGGAAAAAATTTTATATATCGGATCTGGTGCTGAGTATGATAAAAGATATGATATTTCATCAGTGTCTGAAGAAGAGATAGGTATCCATATTCCAAATGATGAATATGGGTTTGCAAAGTATATTATGAATGAACTGGCGCGAAAGAGTAAAAATATTTATAATTTGCGTTTGTTTGCATGTTATGGACCATATGATTTTTATACCAAGTTCATAACGCATGTGATACATTGCTGCCTGAAAGGTGAGAATGTTACGATCAGGCAGGACTGCTGGTTTGATTATCTGCATGTGGATGATCTGGGGAAAATAATTCACTTTTTTATTTATCATAATTTGAAATATCATGACTATAATGTGTGCAGCGGAGAACGGGTAATGTTAAGCTCTCTTGCAAAGGAAGTTATGAAGCAGATGGAATATTCCGGCAGAATTACTTTTGGAGAAACGGGTTTTAATAAAGAATATACAGGGAATAACAGCAGATTGTTATCGGAATATACGGGTAGAGGATTTGTGGATATAAAGGAAGGAATCAGCAGACAGATTACCTGGGAAAAGAGGCAGATTATATGAAAAAAAGAGTGGCAGATATTATAACAGAGATGTTATATGAAAATGGGATAAAGGATTGCTTTCTGGTAGTCGGCGGCGGAGCAATGCATTTGGACAATGCATTCTCTCAAAATAAGAATTTTAACAAATATTTTAATCATCATGAACAGGCATGTGCAATGGCGGCAGAGGCATATGCAAGATATAGCGGGAAAATGGCAGCGGTATGTGTGACCTGCGGTCCGGGAGGAACGAATACTCTGACGGGAGTAATGGGAGCATGGCAGGACAGCCTGCCGCTGATCGTCATAGCAGGACAGGTCCGATATGAAACCACGATTGAAAAAAGTGGTTTGAAATTGCGTCATAGAGGCCTTCAGGAATTTAATATATTGGACAGTGTCCGCAATATGACAAAATATTGTGATATGATACGCGATCCAAGAGAAACAAAACGAATCGTACAAAAAGCAATTGATATTGCGATGTCCGGAAGAAGGGGACCTGTATGGATAGATGTCCCGTTGGATATTCAGGGCGCGGTAATAGAGGAAGAGGATTTATTGCCCTGTGACAAAAAAGAGGTGTTGCCTTGGGACAAGAAGGGGTTTGATGAGGCTGTTGCTTTGCTTAATAATGCAGAGCGTGCCTGTGTTTTGGCGGGGAGCGGGATTATTTCCAGCGGAAACAGGGAACTGTTTCATCAGGCATTTACAGGATCTGATATTCCATTGGTTGGAGGCGCGTGGGTGTGTGATATACATTCGATGGAGTGTTCTAACTACTATGGAATATCAGGGAATATAGGACCGAGAACAGGAAATTTTATTCTGCAGAATGCAGATGTCATTTTGGTGCTGGGAAATAGTCTGGCATATAGACAGACAGGGTTTGCACAGGAATTATTTGCACCGAAAGCCAAAATTATCATGGTGGATATTGATCCTAATGAGCCGCTGAAACCGGGATTACACGTGGAGAAATTTGTTCATTGCGATTTGAAGGATTTCTTTGAAGAAATTATTCGGGAAAAAATAAACTTTAAGTGTAAAAGTGAATGGGTGCAGTATTGTCAAAAGTTAAAAGAGCGCTTTACACCATTTGAGGCGTTGGAAAGTGGTGTGGAGGAAAGAGAAAGAATTTCGTCTTATTATTTTTGGAAGGTATTTCAGAAATATGCAAAGCCGGATACGATATTGGCACTTGGAAATAATACTGCGAATACAGCGAAACTTCAGGTTGGCATCAATTCAGAAGAACAAAGAGCGCTTACAAACTATACCTGCGGTTCTATGGGATATGATCTGCCGGCAGCGATTGGGGCAGCAGTGGCATCAGGAAAAGAGGTTATCTGCTCTACCGGAGACGGAAGTATCATGATGAATTTGCAGGAACTGCAGACAATAAGATATTATGATCTGCCTGTAAAAATCATCATATTTGCCAATGATGGATATAATGCAATCCGTCAGACATGCAAAAACTTTTTTAAAGGAGAGTATTTTGGATGCAGCAAAGAAAGCGGCATCAGTTTCCCAGAATTTTCAAAAATAGCTGATTGTTTTGGCTTTGAGTATATTTTATGCGAGACAAATGCGGAGTTGGATTCATGTATTCAGAAGTTTATGAACAGCGGGAAACGCATAATTATGGAAGTTGCGCAGAAAATGGATGATCCGGTAATTCCAAAGGTAACTTCCAGAATGGATGCGGATGGTAAGTTTTTAACCCCGGCACTGCATGATATGGCACCCTTCTTGGATGTGGCTGAACTTCAAAAGCTAATGTTTTGAGTGAGGAATAAAAGCTGATGTTAAAACAATATCTTGTTAATTACGATATGAGTGTAAGAGAAGCAGTAAAATATGTTGATATAGAGAATGAAAAAATTATTTGTGTAGTGGATGAATATAAAAAATTATTAGGTATTTTTACTGCTGGGGATATGAGAAGATACGTTATTTCGGGTGGAGATATGTCATGTAAAATAGGAGATGTGATGAATCGAAACCCAAAGGTATTTTTAGATGAACAGGCAGCTCTGAAGGAGACTGAGAAGAAGCCGTTAGTGGCTTACCCTATTGTAACAAAAGAGGGTATCCTCCGGAAAATTATTTTTGGGGACAGAAAAGATGAAACTGAAAGCAAGGTTTTGGAAAATGTTCCATTGGTTATGATGGCGGGAGGGAAAGGAACACGGTTATATCCTTATACAAAAGTGCTTCCCAAAGCGCTCATACCAATTGGAGATCTTACAATCAGTGAAAGGATTATCAATAATTTTTCAAAGTATGGATGTAAAAAAGTATGGTTTGTATTAAACTACCGTGCAAAAATGATACAGGCATACTATAGTGATTTGGAGCGGAATTATGAGGTGGATTATGCAGAAGAGGCATCATTTTTAGGGACAGGCGGAGGTCTGAGATTACTGAAAGAACATTTAAAATCCACGTTTATCGTAACGAATTGTGATATATTGGTAAATGCAGATTTTGAATGTGCATATAGGACTCATGTACAGAATCATAACGATATGACCTTTGTGTGTGCAATGAAAGACATGGAAGTTCCATATGGTGTTTTACAGGTGGATAATGGGGGGAATATTACGGATATTGTAGAGAAACCGTCATTTTCATTTCTTACAAATACAGGGGTATATATTATCGAGCCTCAGGTGCTGGATCTGATTAAGGATAAAGAATTCATACATTTGCCGGAAATTGCGATAAGATGTATTGAAAACGGTGGAAAAGTCGGGGCATTTCCGGTTTCAAATAAGGCGTGGCTGGATATGGGGCAATTCAGCGAAATGGACAAGATGATAAAAGAACTATCAAGATAAATTGTATAAACGGGAGAAAAAATGAAGAAAGTGGTTTTGCTGGGGGCAGGCGGGTATTGCTGTGGTGTACTCGACAGCCTGAAAAAAATGCCGGAATATCAGGTTATTGGAATCACGGATCCGATTATGACAGGAGAAGTACATGGGATACCTGTTTTAGGGACAGATCATATACTGCCGGAGCTGTATGCGCAGGGAGTACATTATGCGCATATTACGGTTGGGACAGTGGGGAGTCCTGCTGTACGGAAAAAGTTGGTGGCAGATGCGAAAAAAATAGGATTTGAACTGATTTCAGTAATTGATCCGACAGCAGTAATCGCGGAGCATGTAGAGTTGGGAGATATGGTTTATGTCGGAAAAAGAGCAGTCATAAACAGCAATGTGCTGATTGGGGACTACTGCATGATCAATACTGGGGCTATAGTAGAACACGGATGCAGACTGGGAGAATTTGTTCATGTTGCTCCGGGAGCTGTAGTTGCCGGAGATGTAATAATTGGAAATGAAAGTCATATAGGGCTAAATGCTTCTGTTTTGCAGGGAGTAAAAATTGCAGAAAATGTAATCATAGGGGCAGGCAGCACCGTTATAGGGAATGTGGCGGCAGGACAGACGGTCTATGGGATCGTGAAAGGATAAAAATGAAAAAAATTTGCGTTTTTACAGCGACGAGAGCAGAATATCATCTTTTGAATCCGGTTATCAGGCGCATTGCGGATGAAGCGGATATGGAACTTGATTTGATAGTTTCCGGGACACATTTACTGGAAAAGTATGGACATACCATTGATGCGATTTATAATGATGGGCTTTTGATTACAGAAAAATTACCAATTCTGGAAGAGGATAAAGAAGAGTATGATGTGGATGAGGTAATTGCAAAGGCGCTCATTGGAAGCAGCAGACATTTTCAGAAGCATCATCCGGACATGTTGGTAGTTTTGGGAGATCGCTATGAAATATTGGGACCTGTGATTGCAGCTGCAAATGCTCTCATACCCATTGCGCATATTCACGGAGGAGAAACGACAGAGGGGGCGGTGGATGAAGCTGTGCGGCATGCTGTAACAAAATTTAGCTATTTGCATTTTGCATGTTGCGATGAATATCGGCACAGAATCATTCAACTGGGGGAAGCACCTGACCGGGTATTTAATGTGGGGGCATTGGGCGTGGAAAATATATTTCATGGCGGGAAAATGACCCGTGAAGAACTGGAAGATGATTTGGGGGCAGATCTTACACGATTTTCATTGGTAACATTTCATCCGGTTACCCTCGAGGGAAATACAGCAGAAAGTCAGATTTGTGAACTAATGGAAGCGCTTCTGGAAGTAGATAACATGACATTTATTATTACAAAGGCAAATGCAGATATTGGAGGAAGTGTGATTAACAGGATCATAGAAGACTATGAAGTAAAATATCCTGTTAAATTTAAGGTTGTTGCAAGTCTGGGGATGATTCGTTATTCTTCCGCAATGAAATATTGTGAAATGGTAATTGGAAATTCATCCAGTGGTATTTTGGAAGCTCCTACGTTCAAGATTCCGACAGTTAATATCGGAGATCGCCAGAAAGGACGCGTTCAGGCAGAAAGCATTATCAACTGCAGAGCAGACAAAAAAGAAATCCTGAAGGCAATAGAGAAAGGATTAGATGAGAAGTTCAGGAAGCAGTTAGGATCAATGCAGCCTATGTATGGAGACGGGAATGCAAGCATAAAAATATTGGATCAGATTAAACTGCATTTGGAAAAAGGAATAGATTTAAAAAAGAAATTTTATGATATAAATTTTACAGTACGGGAGTAAAAAATATGAAAAATAAAGTATACATCGTAGCAGAGATTGGATGTAACCATAACGGGAATCCGGAAACTGCGCGCGCTATGGTAAAAAAAGCTTATGAATGTGGTGTGGATGCGGTAAAGTTTCAGACGTTTAATTCTGAGTTACTGATTTCGAAATATGCACCGAAAGCAGAATATCAGATTAAAAATACTGGAAATTCTGAATCACAGTTAGAAATGACTAAAAAACTGGAACTTCCTCAGAAAGAATACTTAAAGTTGCGTGATTATGCTTTAAGTCTGGGAATCGATGTATTTTCTACAGGATTTGATGAAGAGTCAAATGAGTTTTTATATCAAAATGGGCAGAAAGTTTGGAAGATTCCATCAGGTGAGATTACGAATTTGCCGTACCTCAGACAAATATCACAATTTCAGCAGCTTGGGAAAAAAATCGTGCTTTCAACAGGAATGGCAACAAAGCAGGAAGTAAAGGATGCTGTAGCAATTTTAAAGGAAAATGACCCTGATGCGGATATTATATTGCTGCATTGCAATACAGAATATCCGACGGAAGATCGGGATGTCAATGTAAGTGCCATAAAGGATTTGCAGAGATTATTTCCGGATTGTGAGGTGGGATTTTCAGACCATTCAAGAGGAATCATTGCCCCTATCATGGCAGTTGCCTATGGAGTACGTTTTATAGAAAAACATTTCACATTGGATAAGGAGCTTCCGGGACCAGATCATAAAGCGTCTGTGGATCCGAAAGAATTAGAAGATTTGTGTGTATCCGTAAGAAGGGCTGAGATGATTTTAGGATCCGGGGAAAAATATGTTACAGATTCGGAAAGGAAAAACAAAATTGTTGCAAGAAAATCTATAGTTGCCAAAGTCGATATAAAGAAAGGTGATATATTTTCAGAGGATAATATAATCTGTAAAAGACCGGGAAGTGGAATTAGCCCGATGAAATGGGATGAAGTTCTGGGGAAAAAGGCAGAGGCAGATTTCGAAAAAGATGAATTGATCAGGATACAGGGGCTTGAGTGGCAAGAATAAATCAGGATATGAGGATAAACAGGTGAAAAAAATCAGTATTTTTACTCCATGTTATAATGAAGAAGATAATGTATATGAACTATGTATGGCTGTGAGAAAAGTGATGGAGAAGATGCCTCAGTACACATATGAACATGTGCTGAGTGACAATGCGTCTACGGACAGAACATGGGAAATATTAAAAAAGCTGGCTCAAGAGGATAAGCGAATCAAGATTATTGAAAATGAAAGAAATTTTGGTCCTGGCAGATCTGGGAGTTATGGTTTTTTTCAAACAACCGGAGATGCAACCATTACCCTTGCATGTGATTTTCAGGAACCTCCGGAATTGATTCCGGAGTTTATTAAAAAATGGGAAGAAGGGTATAAGGTTGTCTGGGGACGCAAAAGCAGCAGTGACGAGAGCAAATTTATGTATTCAGTAAGAAAATTATACTACAGAATCATAAAGGCTTTTTCGGATGTCAAGCAGTATGATCAGGTTACAGGATTTGGATTGTATGATCGGAAAGTAATTGATTTAATGAAACAGGCGAATGATCCGAATCCAAATTTTCGATATTTGATTACAGAATTTGGATTTGATGTGGGATTGATTTCTTATAACCAGAATAAGCGAAGAGCAGGAAAATCAAGCTACAATTTCTTTCGGTATTTTGATACTGCTCTGAGCGCTTTGGTAAATACATCATTCCTTCCGTTGAAGATGGCAGTTTATATTGGGGGGCTGACATCTGTTTTCAGTTTTTTGTTTGCTTTGATTTATTTAATTATGAAGCTCATATTCTGGGATCATTTTGCAATGGGAATGGCTCCCGTTGTAATCAGCGTATTCTTTCTTGGGGGAGTTCAGCTTTTGTTTTTAGGGGTTTTGGGAGAGTACATTGGAGAAATTTTAGCGAGATTAAAAAACAGACCTCTTGTAGTAGAGAAAGAGCGTATCAATTTTGGTGACGGAGAAGAGAATGATGAAGATTTCGGTACCATACAGTGAATTAAAAGAATATGTTTGTAGGCAGATAAACTATTTTTTTCCGGATTCCAAAGAAGTACATTATGGTAATGAAGAGTTAAAGACAGCATTCGATCTGGCAATGGATAGAACGGAAAACTGTTTTAAACATATTACACTTAGAGGATATAAAACAGAAGATGGGAATGCCTTATTTTCTCACTTACATTCGGATCAATATAGTCAGTTTTTATATTTTTTGTCAAATTCATTATGGAAATTAAGTGCAGATTCAGCTACTTGCAGTAAAATCATTAGTTTAAATAAAATGTTGAACGGAATGTTTTATTCGTATAAATGCAATCTTCCTGATGTTTTTTTATTTGCACATCCTGTCGGAAGTATTATTGGAAATGCATCATATTCAGACGGCTTGGTTATATTCCAAAATGTGACGATCAATACAGGAGATGATTTGAAGGGAAACGGAGATACACCAAAGCTTGGGCGAGGACTTTTTTTGGGAGCAGGAGCAAAGATTATAGGTCAGGAGAGGATTGGAGACAGAGTATCAATCGGGGTAGATGCATTAGTGTACAATAAAAAGATAGAAGATGACATGGTTGTTTTGAGGGATAGTGTAACAGGAGAGTTTATCTGCAGGAAAAGAGTACAGGAACAATGTATGGCTCAGAAATATTTTGATATGGAACTGTGAACTTTTTAGGAGGGTTTATGCTGAAGAAAAAGGAAGTATCATGGATTTTGGGGGGCGGGCTCTTTATCTTGTTTCTGATAACAAGACTGTTGTTTTTAGATGCGGATTTGCCGCCATGGGGAGTGATCAATTACCAGCCTGCCGATGAGGGGGCATATGCAATGATGGCTCTTAATAAATATAATTATGGAAAAATTTCTCCAGAACCATTATTGGGGCATGTGGAATATGTAACATCACAGCATGTGAGAACTAACATAGTAGGTAATATTTTAGTATACATAGGATTGCTGATTTTAGGGGATAATTACTGGGGATTCAGAATCGGAAGTGTTTTATGCGGAGGGGTCATATTTTTTTTGTCAGGTGCTATTATGAAGGAAATAGGCAGACGGAATGGGATGAAAGAAGAAACGGTGAGAGGTCTGACAATGGCAGTGCTGGTATATATGCTGATTGACTTCCCATTCCTTATTGCATCCCGTACCGTTGAGACAAGTCTCTATAGAATGCTTTTTGTTGTTTTAACGATATTTGTTTTTTTTCAAGTAAAAGATGTATTTAAAAAGTTTATGCTGATGGGCGGAGTCATAATTCTTTCGATATTTGGGGTATATGTCACAAATGTGTTTCTGGGATTGGCATTGGTCATCACAATGGCGGCATATGGATTAAAGTATGGTAAAAAAGTATTTTTTCGAGCGTTGCAGGGAAGTATTATCGGCGGGGGATTTGTATTTATTGTATTAGAGCTTTATTATCTGATAGTTTGGGATACGTTTGCAATAAAGAATATGTTTGAAGCAGTATTTTCCTTTTCAAATCAGGCCGGATACGAAATAACATCTTCGGGGAAAATATTTTTGCAGTCTACTTTAAAACTGATAGCGTCAAATCCCAATCTGTATAATATAGGGATTATATCAGTGGTATTATTGAGTGTTCCTTATATTCTATATGTTATTATTAAGAAACATAATATTTCTGTTATTTTTTTGAGTTCTATACTGATAAGTTTTTATCTGCAGACATTGGTTTCTGAAGATTATGTGATTAGAAAATTTATCATTGTATATCCGGCATTGATATTCTTGCTGGCGGCATTATTTACAAATCGGAAGCAGCTAAGATCATATATGAGCAGGCTTGGAAAAGCTAAAAAAATTGTCAGGTGTTCGGTTGCTTTTTGGAGCATGGTAGCAGGAATAATCTGCATCTTTATACCGATATATCGCTTATGGATAATTAAGGATGGAACTACGCTGGATTTTAAAGGAAATGATAGAATAATCCTGACAGTTTTGACAATCAGCGCGGTAATGATTGTACAGGTAATTTTTTCATTATATTTTTATAAGAATAGTTTGCCTAAGTGGCTTTTAATGGGTGGGATGTTGGTTGTCAGCAGTATGAACATATATATGGATTGTAAATATGTATTTTTAAACAGATCATATACTGAAAAGGAAGCAATGAAATCAATAGGGGAAACTGTAGGCAACGGCTTTGTAATAGGAGGATTTTTCCCGATAGGATATACGCTGTATAATGATATCAAGCCGATTATGACTGAGATGGAGGATATTCCTGAGATTATGGAGCAATATCCGGATATGTGGCTTTTGGATTATACGGATAAAGGCGAGGGGGGTGTTGGAGGATATTTGGCAGGAATCTTTTCTGAAAGTGATTATATGCCGGAAAATAAAAGAGAATTTGAAAGAAACTTTCCTACATTTGGATTATCCAGAAACATTGCATTATACCAGGTACGTTTGAAATGATACAGAGGTACGAGATGACAAAATGGTTTTGAGCGTATATTGAAGCATTTATGGGGAGGAAAAACCTCCCCTTTATTATATGACAAAATGATAAGGAAGGAACTTATGAAGATAAAAAAATTTTTATTGCATTCGGAGAATATTGCAAAAGACAGTTTCATATGGAATATGTTTGGGAGCATGCTTATGGCATTCCAATCAGTACTTATGCTGATGATACTAACGCGGATCTTAGGACTGGAAGAAGCTGGGATTTTTACCATTGCCTATGCGAATGCCAACCTTTTTTTGACAATTGGAAAATATGGAATGCGTAACTTTCAGGCATCAGATATAAAAGAGGAATTTACTTTTGGGGAATATAGAAAATCCAGGATTTTAACAACGGCAGCAATGATGGTTGTTTCTGTTTTATATGTGATTTATACAGGAAATAAGAATGGATATACTTCGGAAAAAAGTATGATCATTATCTGGATGTGTTTGTTTAAAGCAGTAGATGTTGTTGAAGATGTTTATCATGGATTGTACCAGCAAAAAGGAAGGCTGGATATAGCCGGAAAAGCAATGGCGTTGAGACTTATGATTACGATAGCAATTTTTGCAGTGCTATTGGCTGTTTCTAAAAATTTATTGCTGACGCTGGTAGTTTCAACAATTATTACAGCAATACTGATGATACTGTTTATACGATGGAGTTATCTGCCATTTAAAAAAACGGAACAGGAAGACCGCTGTACGAATATAAAATATTTATTAAGGATTTGTTTTCCTTTGTTTTTGGGAAGTTTTTTTTCATTTTATATTGGAAATGCACCGAAATATGCAATTGACAGTATTTTGAATGACGAGTTACAGGCGTGTTATGGTTTTATTGCGATGCCGGTGTTTGTTATAGGACTGCTCAATAATTTTATTTTCAGTCCAATGATCCACAGGCTTTCAATAGTGTGGATAGAAGGAAGGATGAGGCAGTTTTATAAGATTATTTTCGAACAGATATTGGTGATTGCAGGAATTACGGTAATCTGCATGGGAGGCGCTTATATGATAGGGGTTCCGGTTCTGTCCGTATTATATAATACGAATCTGGCGCCTTATAAGGCAGAGCTTCTGATATTGCTTCTGGGAGGAGGGTTTCTTGCCCTGTCCGGGCTTTTGGTGACAATTATTACAATCATAAGATTTCAGAAAACGTTGGTGTTTGGCTACACATTTGTTGCAGTATTAGCATATTTTCTGTCGCCTGTTTTAGTGAGAAAGTATTCGATGATGGGGGCGGCAGTATTATATTTACTGCTTATGATGTTGTTGTGTATGATTTTTTTTGTGCTGATGTATTGGGGAATCAACCGGAAAAAAAGTAGTAGGAGAGATTATGACTGATAAAAAAACTGGCAGAATGGTAAGCATTTGGGAAGAATTTATAATTATCTTAACCGTTATTTTTGCGTTTATGACAGCAGCATGTATCAATAAATTGGGAATGGCGAGAGAGCATATATTTGCTTTCGGGCTGACGCTTTTAGCCGATACAGCATTGCTGGCTGGTTGGGGGTGGGTGATTTTTAGGCGTATGCGTATGGTCCGGGAAAATTACGGGGATGCGAAAAGAAAATTTTTACTGGCGGCAGCAGTTCTTTTATATTGTGCTCTTATCAGAGCTATTCAGATGAAAGATATGCCCAGATGGGATAGCCTTTTTTATTATAACGCGTTAAGAAATGCCTGCATGAAGTTTGATTTTTCCTTTTTATCGTTCTGGGAGAATTTTATTTTTGCATCGCATCCGACATTGGGATTTGCGGGAATAACGGCGATAGGGGAATTTTTGATGCCAAATAAGTTTGCAGGAGTGCTTATTGTTTGGCTTATTGTGACGTTGGCTGGAAGTTTTTGCGCTTATCGGATTTTTCAGAAACTCCTTCCTGAAGGGGGAGAGTGGTATCCTGTAATGGCTGCATGCGTCGTAATGACGACACCGAGTGTATTGGGGACATTTTCTTATTATCAGCCGGATATGGGACTGGTTTGCTTTTTTTTGTTTTTAGTATACAGTTATTTGTATCGGAAAAATGTTTTAATGTTTTTTTCCATTATTTTGCTATTAATGACAAAAGAAATTGGGATTGTAGTGGTGGGAGGATTTATACTTGGAATTTTAGCTGGAAGGATGATATTCAGAAAAGAGGGAGAAACAATCAGAAAAAATCTGATCGGTTTTTTTAAGGAGCCTTTGGGAATCAGTGGGATTGTGGCATCTATCTTTCTGATTTCTTATTTGGTGTTGTTGCTGGCTGGAGGAGGAACTGTCTGGAGCTATAAAGATTCGGGCTTTCGAATAGATTCGGGATTTATGATGCATAAGGCAAAACAATATTTTATATTAAATTTTGGATGGATTATATGGGGAGGGAATCTGATATTATTTTGGAAAAATGGAAAAACGAGGAGAGATAGGCTAAAAATTTCAGATGCGGATACGGTGCTTTCTATTTTGGGAGCAGGGGGCGCACAGATGCTGTTCTTGAGTGTGTATGTGACATTTGCGTTGCCCAGATACCAGCTGCTGATAGATTTTTGTGGTGTTTTTCTGTTTTTAATTCAAGCGGGACAGTGGGCATATTTGAAAAAAGATAAAGAAGAAAGAGACAGATGGAAGAAATGTATCATTCCGGGAATTGGAATTTTGCTTTTAGCAGAGGCTTACCTGACAGTGGATCCGGTATCGCTGCTGGTATTTGAACATGATAATACTGGAAAAAGTAATATAATTACGGAAAACTACGACGAAGATCTTTGGCAGACAGAATATACAGTGTATAATCATCACTATAATTATCTTACAGGGATCTATAATCAGATTCTGGAAGCTGTAAATTATCACGAAGGGATGGACATAATTTTGTGGAGCCAGCAGCAGAATTATGGGCTTTTGAATAGTTCGTATTATTGGGATGCCGAAACAAAAGAGCTGAGTCTTGTAAATGACGGAAATGTTCCGCTGCGGGGGTATGTGCAGGAGGAGATGGAACATGAGCTGGTTACAATGCAAAGTCAGGCAGTGTTTATTGGAATGCCACAGTTTAGAATTTATGAAGAAAGTGCAGAGAAATTTTTGAATGAGTATTATGAAATCCGGTATAGAGGTGAGGTATCTGCAGGAATGGCGGGAGAAGCATTTTTTTATGTGTGTGATCTGAAAGGATAAGAGGAACAGGAATGGAAAAAAGAAAGTGGATGATTACGGCGGCAATTTTAACTGTCATTTTGATAGCGTGGACATGGAGCAAGGCTGCAGGGGGGAATATGACGGCATTGCATGAATATCCTATTGGAAAATACTATCGGTTTGAAGAAATTGGAAAGGATGGGATTATACAGAAAATTGTACCGTCTTATAATTATCTTGAATCAATAGAGCTGTTTTTGGTCTTTTCGCAGGAGGATGAGAATGGGCAAATAGGGTTGATGTTGGAAGATGAAGAAGGAAAGGAGATTTTCAGCCAAAAATATCGGGTTTCCGAAATACCTACAGGAGAAGTAAAGGAATATAAGATTGGGAAAAGGGTAAAGGCAGGGGAAACGTATCGATTATGTATTTCGTATGAAGGAATCTCAGAAGAACTTCCACAGATCATGGTTTCCGAAAAGGCTAAAAATCTGGAGGAAACAAAGGAGATGATGATTGAATGGCAGCCGGCAGAGTATTATAATGTGGCAATCTCCTATCGCTACCGCTGGAAATCTTTCTGGGGTTTCGGCTATTGAAATTGTAAGTTATTGCAGTTTGTGGTATACTAATCAAAATACTTTTTTTAGGAAAGCGACAGGATGAATTCTTTACCATATACTGAAATATTAAAAACAAAAATCAATATCACGACGATGGATGAGGCTGTAGCATGGCTGGAGGAGAATCTTCAGGAGCTGTCAGGAAAATATATCTGTATTTCCAATGTTCATACAACAGTTACAGCTTACCGGGATGAAAAATATCGTGAAGTACAGAACGGAAGTGCGTTAAGTCTGCCCGATGGCAAGCCATTGTCTATCGTACAGCGGCGTCGTGGGTATCAGAATGCGGGGAGAGTGCCTGGACCGGACTTGATGCCGGAAATTTTTGCCCTTTCAGAGAAAAAGGGCTACAGGCATTATTTTTACGGAAGCAAGCAGTCTACCCTGGATGCGCTGAAAGAAAAACTCTTGGAAAAATACCCAAAGCTGAATATTGTCGGAATGTATTCACCGCCGTTTCGCCCTATGACGGAAGAAGAGGATAACGAGGCGGTTGAACGGATCAATGCTGCAAAGCCGGATTTTATCTGGGTTGGTCTTGGGGCTCCAAAGCAGGAGATATGGATGGCACAGCATGAGGACCGGGTAAAAGGTGCTATGCTTGGGGTTGGGGCTGGTTTTGATTTTCATGCTGGTACGATCAAGCGTGCCCCGAAGTGGATGCAGGAAATCTGCATGGAATGGCTATATCGTATCATGCAGGACCCGAAGCGACTGCTGTGGAGATATCTGGATACGAATTTTTCTTTTTTATGGTATCTTTGGAAAGAAAAGCGTCTGGCTGGTAAAAGAGAATATAAAAAATCATTGAAGATAGCGATGATCGGACACAAGCGTATCCCGTCACGGGAGGGCGGTGTGGAAATCGTCGTGGATGAGCTTTCGACAAGATATGTAAAGCTTGGGCATAGTGTAGATGCTTATAATCGCTGCGGTACGCATGTATCCGGGAAGAAATTTGATGAAGCACGCGGAAAAAGTTATAAAGGTGTTCGTTTGATACAGATTCCGACTTTCCGAAACAGTACGCTGAATGCGCCGGTGTATTCAATGCTCGCCACATTCCGGGCACTTTTTACACGGTATGATGTGGTGCATTATCATGCGGAAGGGCCGTGCATGATGCTGTGGTTTCCAAAGATTTTTGGCAAGCATGTGGTTGCAACGATCCATGGGTTGGACTGGCAGCGCTCTAAATGGGGGGGACTTGCTGTCAGGGCGCTTAAATTCGGGGAAAAGATAGCTGCAAGATATGCGGATGATATAATCGTATTGTCGAAAAATGTACAGGAATATTTCTGGAAAACTTATGGACGGAAAACGGTATTTATTCCGAATGGCGTGAATCGTCCGGTTTTACGCAAGACAGATATGATATGGACGCAGTATGGGCTGGAAAAAGACAGTTATATACTTTTTTTGGCAAGAATCGTTCCGGAGAAAGGATTACATTATCTGATCGAAGCATATCAGCAGATTGAGACAGATAAGCGTTTGGTGATAGCCGGGGGCGTCAGTCATTCAAAAGAATATATGGAACAGATACATGAGATGGCGGCAAAGGATGACAGGATTTTAATGACAGACTTTGTGCAGGGGCAGGTTTTGGAGGAGCTTTGTTCCAATGCTTATCTGTTTGTATTGCCGAGTGATGTGGAGGGAATGGCGGTCAGCCTTCTGGAAGCGATGAGCTATGGGAACTGCTGTCTTGTCAGCGATATTGAAGAGAATACGGAAGTGGTTGGGGAGCATGCGGTAACCTTTCGCAAGAGTGATGTTAGTGATTTGCGTGAAAAATTGAAAGAGTTGTTGTCAGATAAGGAACGGGTTGCTAAAATGAAGTCTGAGAGCGCGGAGTTTATTTGCAGTAAGTATGATTGGGACAGTGTCGTGGAGGAAACCCTAAGGCTTTATCATAAGAATAGAAAAAGGAAAAAGTAAGCAGTGGAAATCAGAACAAATGTGCAGTATGAAAAAGTGCGCCTGGATGAAATACTATTTTATATGTTTTTCGGCATTTTATTTGCGGCGAAGGGCGTCGGCATGAGCTGGGGAGAAAAGCCCTTTATGCTCTGCATGACGGCAGCGCTTATTTGTTTTGTAGGGAAAATGCTCCTGACCAGATATTCGTTCCGGGAATGGGTGGTGATGCTGTGTCTGGTCGGTCTTGGATTGGTGATATGGAATCGGTCGGGAGAGCAGGCAGCGCTGTTTGCTTTTCTGGTAATCATCGGGATGAAGAATGTCCCGGTAAAAAGATTGATGAGGGTCTGTTTTGCAGTATGGAGCGCAGCATTTTTTTTCAGTGCGATTTTTGGGATTCTGCATCTGCATGACGGAGTAGTTGTGGTGCATCAGAAACTTGGTCTGGGACCGGTCATCCGCTGGTCGTGGGGGCTTACACACCCGAATGTGCTGCATGTATCATATCTTATATGGGTAATGTTGTTTATCTATGTTTGTGACTTGCGTGGAAAGCATTTGTGGAAAGCTTCCGCAGTATTGTTTTTGGGAAATTTATTCGTATTTTTATATTCTATCAGTTACACGGGGATTTTGATCGTTACAGGGTATTTGATTTTGAATATATATCTGGATGCGCGTAAAAAGCTGAGCACTGCGGAGAGAGGGCTGCTTCAGTGTATTTTGCCGATTTGTGTTGTCTTTCCGATCGCAGGACCTTTTTTGACACATGGAAAGGTATTTGATTTTTTCAACAAGCTGCTTTCCACACGGTTTGCACTTGTAAAAATGTTTTTTACAGATTTCAAGCTGTCTTTATTCGGAACGGCCGCACGGTATGAAAATACGACGGCTCATCTGACACTGGACAGCTCTTTTGCGTACATGCTGATGCTGTATGGAATTGTGGCATTTATGCTGTTTCTGGCAGGATATGTGTTTATCATTCACCGGTTTATCCGACGTGGTCAGAAAAAGGAACTGGCAATTGTTCTTGCAGTTTGTGCGGCGGGAATTACGGAACAGTTTTTGTTTAACTTGTCGTTTAAAAATTTGACCTTTTTCTTTTTGGGAGACCTTATGTTTGAACTGCTTGCTCCTAAAAAGAGAGAAAACAGTGTATGGTGTCAGGAACGAGCGCTGATAAGCCTTAACGGTTATGTGGGGTATCAAAGAAATCTGACAGAGTGTTTTCTGACGGGTGTTTTCAAAATATGGAAACAAAAGAAAGTGCTGGCGGCTTCTTTTGTAGTTGGCACGATAGCGGCGTTAGTCTGCACATTTGGAATTCAGATGCCCGAAAGTGTATATGTGAACAGAGGACTGACAGAATATCGCAATAAAGAAGAAGAAGGCTTTCTTGATCTGGAGGAAGTACCGGATGATTTCAATAGCATGGTAATCGGATATGAAGGTCCGGATGTTGGAATGTATTGTTTTGAAGGAAACATTATCAGAATGGAATTGCTAAGAAATATCGCTGGTGCTGCAGTACTTGGGATGGGAATTGTATGGGGGATTGGAGGTGCTGCCGGGATATTTTTGGGGCTGCAGGACTGGAAGAAACAGGGCGGAAAGGTCTGGTTTGCAGCAGAAAAACAGAAAAAGAGGCAGGATAAATGAAGGTTTTAATTGTAAATAAATTCTTGTATCCGAATGGCGGATCGGAGACTTATATTTTTGAAATCGGTAAACAGCTTGAGAAGCTGGGACATGAGGTTCAGTATTTTGGAATGGAGCATGAGGGACGCATCGTAGGCAATCATGCAGAAAGCTATACATCAGATATGGACTTTCATACTGGGAAGCTTTCAAAGCTGCTGTATCCGTTTAAAATCGTCTATTCTACAGAAGCAAGAAAAAAAATCCGCAGGGTATTGGAAGATTTTTTGCCGGACGTGGTGCATCTGAATAATTTTAACTTTCAGCTGACACCGTCAATTTTGTATGAAATCCGGGACTTTGAGAAAAAATCTGGGCATAACATACAGATCGTATTTACCGCGCATGATTATCAGCTTGTCTGCCCAAATCATCTTTTGATGAAAACGGATAAAAGCTTGTGCAGCGAATGTCTGGATGGTCACCCGGGGCGATGCATGAAGTATGGCTGTATTCATGGCTCGCGTGTAAAAAGTGCGGTTGGAAGCCTGGAGGGATGGCTGTATCGAAGACTTCACGCGTATCGGATGATCGATACAGTGATTTGCCCAAGTGCATTTATAGAACAAAAGCTGTCGACGCATCCAGATTTAAGAGGAAAGACGGTCGTAATGCATAATTTTGTGGAACTGCTTTCGGAAGAAGCGTTTCAAAAACAGGATTATGTGCTGTATTTTGGACGTTATTGCGAGGAAAAAGGAACACCGGCTTTGTTGGAGGTATGTCGTAAGCTTCCCGAGATTCCGTTTGTATTTGCAGGGGGAGGACCGTTAAAAGAGGATGTTGCTCAAGTAAAAAATGTGACAGACAGAGGTTTTTTAAAAGGAAAAGAGCTTGCTGAAACTATTGCGTCTGCCCGCTTTTTTGTATTTCCGTCAGAGTGGTATGAGAATTGTCCATTTGCAGTATTGGAAGCTCAGGCATATGGTACTCCGGTACTCGCGTCTAACCTTGGAGGGACGCCGGAGCTGGTGCAGGACCATATTACCGGTGAAATATTTTCCGGCGGAAATGTGGATGAGTTGTTGGAGAAAATTCAGAGACTGTGGAATGACCGCAGCATTTTAGAAAAATATACAGAAAACTGCCGTAAGGCAAAGTTTGATACAGCGGCAGAATATTGCCGTAAGCTGATCAGAATTTATCGCAAGGAGGCAGTTGGATCGTAACTGCCGCTTTAAAAGCAGGAGGAAATTTATATGGCAAAAAGAACTTTATATGGAACTGTGATAATCACATACCGCTGCAATGCACACTGCAATATGTGTGATTGCTTCCGGGACCCTACACGTCCGGAAGAAGAGATTACATTGGATGTGATCAAAAAGCTGCCGGAGATGGCATTTACAAATATTACAGGCGGAGAACCGTTTATCCGTCAGGATATTGCAGATATTGTCCGGGAGCTGTATAAAAAATCCGATCGTATCGTGATTTCTACAAACGGTTATTTTACAGACCGAATCATCGCGCTGTGCAAGGAATTTCCGAAGGTCGGCATCCGTATCAGTATCGAAGGTCTTCAGGAAACGAATGATAAGATTCGGGGAATTCCGGATGGTTTTAACAGAGGCTATACTACTTTGAAAACACTTGTGGAAATGGGACATCCGGATGTTGGATTTGGCATGACAGTCCAGGACATGAACTGTGAGGATCTTGTGCCGCTTTATAATATCGCAAATGATATGGGAATGGAATTTGCAACTGCAACGCTGCATAATTCCTTCTATTTCCGTAAAACGGACAATAAGATTGATGACAAGCTGAAAGTATCACAGAATTTTGAGAAGCTGATCAATGAGCTGTTAAGGAGCAAGTCTCCAAAAAAGTGGTTCCGTGCATATTTTAATCATGGTCTCATCAATTATATTTATGGAAATAAGCGTCTGCTTCCCTGCGATATGTCCCGCAATGCATTTTTTATCGATCCGTTTTGTGATGTGATTCCGTGCAACGGCATGGCGAAAAAAGCAGTCATGGGAAATTTAAGAGAGCAGAGCTGGGAAGAGCTTTGGAATTCCAAGCAGGCGCAGGAGGTGCGTGTCTGCGCGAAAAACTGTGACAGAAACTGTTGGATGATCGGTTCTGCTTCTCCTGCAATGCACCGCTATATCTGGGTGCCGGCATGGTGGGTTGTGAAGCATAAATTTTTCAAGGGCGGAAAATACAGCCTAAAGGAAAACAAGTTTATTGAGGGGATTTAAGACCTAGAGGATTTTGAGGAAAATGAATCAGAAGATCAAGGACAAAATTGCAGATGCTGTATATTTTTTTTATCGGCATAAAATTTTAAAAAATAGGATTAGAGTATATTCCGTGGACGAAACGATAGAGCAGCTTTTAACAACAAAAAAGAGTCTTGTGCGCTTTGGAGACGGAGAGATTACGATGATCCGTGGAAGGAGTCTGCAGCTGCAAAACACAGATTCTATGTTGATAGAAGATTTAAAACGGATTCTGCAATATGACCATGAGGATTTAATGGTTTCGGTGCCGGATATTTTTGATGGTGTGGAGCAATATCAGGAGAAGAGCAGACAGTTCTGGAAGGATCATTTGCTCTTCTCCAGAAGGATTTATGAAAAGTATTGCAGGAAAGATAGGATATATTGCAATACCTCTGTGTCCAGATGCTATTATGCATATGAGGATAAAAGTTGTTGTGGCGGATGGTTTGAAAAAATAAGAAAAATATGGGAAGGTCAACATATTGTAATTGTAGAGGGGAATCGTTCTCATTCAGGTGTTGGAAATGATTTGTTTTCAAAAGCAGCAAGTATTGAACGAATCATTGGTCCGGCTAGTAATGCCTATAAGAAATTGGATGAACTGGAAGCAGAATGTTTAAAATATCCAAAGGACAGGCTGTTTCTGGTTGCGCTTGGGGCGGCAGCAAAGCCGTTGGCAGAAAGTTTATATTTAAAAGGGTATCGGGTAGTTGATATTGGAAATTTGGATATGGAATATGAGTGGTTTTTGCAAAAAGCGGAATCGAAAGTGAAGCTCAAAAAACATGAGTTGGAGACGGAAGAGGAGAATCGGAAAGCAGGATACGAGGAGTATTTGATCCAGATAAAGACAAAAATTTTCTGAGTGGGAGATGTAAGAAATGGGAAATGCGATTTCAGAAAAAATATTACAGTTAAAACAAAGAGTAGAATTTGCAAAATATTGTTTTCCTTATGGGGATGAGAAACGGTTTGTGGAATATGTAAAAAAATATGGAAAAGAGTGTTCTTTAGTATCATTGGAAAAATTATCGGGAGAAAGTAATTGTAAAATTTTATATCATATTTATATGGAAGAGTCTCAGTCTGGTTTTTTTGCGGATCACAACAGACTCTTGGCTTATTTATATTTTGCAGATTTTTATGGTCTGATACCGGTGGTAGAGTATACAGACAAATATTGTTATGCAGAAAATCATCCTATTCATGGTACAACGAATCCGTTTGAATATTATTTTTTACAGCCAGCAGGGGTAGGTGTGGAACAGTTGCATAAATATGGGGAGAGTTGCATTAGAAGTAAAAAGGAAAATACAGTACTGGTAAATCAATTGAGTGATACTGCAAATGGATATTCAAGATCGGAAAGATATTTGCAGGAAATGGCAAGAATTAGTTCAAAATATATTCAATTATGCCCTGAGAGTGAAAAATATATCCGGAAAGCTATAAATGAAAAGCTAGGCTCTAAGAGAGTTCTGGGAGTACATGTTAGAGGGACTGATTTTAAAAATAATTATAATGGACATCCGGTAGTTATTTCTATAGAAGAATATTGTGAAGCGTCAGAAAAAATCATGAATGAAAAAAAATATGAATCTCTGTTTTTAGCAACGGATGATAATAGGGCATTAGAGGTATTTCAAAAGAAATTTGGAGAGAAATTATATTTTTACGAAGATGTAGTGCGTGGGGATGGAAATGAAACGGTAATGCGAAGTAGAAATGATAGAGAAGATCATCATTATCGGTTAGGGTTAGAAGTACTTCGTGATGTCTATACATTGGCAAATTGCAGCGGATTGATAGCAGGATTATCTCAGGTTAGCTATGCGGCCAGAATTCAGAAGCTGAGCAGTGGAAAAAATTATGAAGATATCAAGATTTTGGATAAAGGAATCAATTATCATAAAATCAGAAATTATAAATGATTTGAAAATAGAAAGAGAACAGATATGTTGAAAAAATTAAATTATATTTTTAACGGAACAGATAAATTAAAAATGTTGCTCATTTTATTTGGAGTGATTATAGGAAGCTTTTTAGAATTAATGGGAGTAGCAATTTTTTCTCCTTTTGTCAGTATACTAATGAATCCTGAAATAATTGGAGAAAACAAATATTTAAATTGTATTTACGAAATTTTTAATTTTGATACAGCAAATAACTTTATGGCTGCATTAACTGGAGCTATTATTTTTATATATTTATTTAAAAATGTTTTTCTGGCATTATTAAAAAATTGGATTTATAAATTTTCATATAATATTCAATTGAAAATTTCCACTCGCTTGTTAAAAACATATATGCGTGAACCTTATACATTTCATTTGAACCATAATATTGCAGTTCTTCAAAGAAGTTTGCAGGAAGACACAGATCATTTCACAAAGGGTATCATTCATGTAATGGAATTGATTGCAGAGATTGCTGTTTGTGGAACTTTGGGAATTTATTTGTTTGTGGTAAGTAAGTCGATTGCAGTTACAATAGTTGCGTTGCTTTTGATAAGTTTATTTGTTTTTACATCCCTATCCAGAAAATTTTCCAAAAATCTTGGAAAGCAATGTCAACAGTATAAAGCGAATCTATATCAATGGGTAAATCAATCGTTGGGGGGAATCAAAGAATTAAAAATTTTAAACCGTGAAGAGTATTTTATTCATTCATATGAGGATAATTACGCGAAATATGTTCATGGATTAAGGATTAATCGTCTGATTGCTACGCTGCCGAAATATTTTGTGGAAGCAGTATGCATGACAGGATTATTGCTTGCAGTATTATTGAAAATGTTCTGGGGACAAAAAGATGACTTTACAACCTTTATTCCTCAGCTATCTGTATTTGCAGTAGCGGCATTCAGACTTTTACCATCTGTGGGAAAAATAAATGAACATGTGGCAGATATTTTATATTCATTACCTTCTCTTGATTTAATTTATCATGATTTAAAGGCAATCGAAGAAGAACCGGAAGTGAAAGAAAAAGAAGAAATGGATTGGGAGTTCAAGAAAGAAATTTCAATTTCAAATGTGTGCTATCATTATCCGGATGGGGAAGATATGGTAATCAATAAGGCTTCCTTTATAATACCAAAAGGTAAGACTGTTGCCTTTATAGGCCCTTCTGGAGCTGGAAAAACAACGATCGTAGATATTATTTTAGGATTATTAAAGCCTCAATTCGGTAAGGTGAAAGCGGATGAGTTGAATATTCATAAACATCCATATGTGTGGCAGAAAGAAATCGGGTATATTCCACAGGTAATATATTTGTCTGATGATACAATAAGGAATAACATTGCATTTGGAATTAGAAAAGAAGAGATTGATGATCAGGCGATTTTACAGGCTTTGAAAAAGGCACAATTGTACGAGTTTGTAGAGAATCTTCCGGAAGGTCTGGATACAATGGTTGGGGACAGAGGTGTTCGGCTGTCTGGTGGGCAGAGACAGAGGATTGGGATTGCAAGAGCACTGTATCATGATCCGGAAGTGCTTGTGCTGGATGAAGCGACCTCTGCGCTTGATAACGAGACGGAGGCTGCGGTAATGGAGGCAATCGATCATCTTCAGGGAATGAAGACTATTTTGATTATTGCACATAGGCTCACAACGATTCGGAATGTAGATATGATTTATGAGGTTTCAAACGGTAAGGTAGAGCTGAAAGCAAAAGAAAAGGTATTCCCTGACCTGAAGGAGGAACAGGATTAAAAATGAAAATTGTGTTTGTAGTACCTGACATGGCGGGGGGCGGTACGGAACGGGTCATTTCCTTGTTGGCAAATGAATATGTAAGCCGTGGTATAGACACGGCAATTCTTTCTTTTGCAGGGAATCAACAGGCTTATCCGCTGGATAATCGCGTGGAACTTATTAGTGCTGGTGGGGCTTCCGGAGGTAGCTTTAAGATACGGCTAGAACGCTTAAAAGCTATGCGTCGGTATTTTAAGGATAATAAAGGATGTTATATTTTTTCGTTCAGCACAATTGGAACGGGGTTTGTTGTTTTGTCTACATTATTTATGAAACGTAATATGCTGGTATCAGAGCGGACAGACCCGCGCAGCTGCGACCATAAAACGTACCGGGATTTCTTTTACAGATTTTGCAGTACGTTGGTATGCCAAACACAAGATGCAGTGGACAGTTTTCCGGACTATTTGAAGAAAAAGGCATGTGTGGTAGGAAATCCGATAGATCCAGCAATTCCGGATATATATGAGGGAATTCGTCGAAAAGCGATTTGTGCGGTAGGAAGGCTGGAACCAGTTAAAAATTTCGAGATGCTGATCGAGGCATTTTCTATTTTTATAACTGTCCATCCAGATTATATTTTGGAAATATATGGAAGAGGAAGTCTGGAAGAGGAATTAAAACGGCTTGTTAGGGAGAAGCATTTGGAAAAGCAGGTAATATTTAAAGGCTTTTGTCCTAATGTTAAAGAAAAGATTAGGAATGCGTCCATGTTTGTTCTTTCTTCAAATTATGAAGGCATTTCCAATTCTATGATAGAGGCATTGGCAATGGGAATTCCTGTGATTGCAACAGACTGTCCAATTGGTGGAAGTCGTACTTACATAAAAAGTGGGAAAAATGGAATTCTTGTTCCGGTTGGAAATGCAAAAAAAATGGCCAAAGCAATGAGAGATATAATCGAAGAGCAAGAGTTTTCGGAGAGATGTAGAAAGGATGCCGAAAACATTCGCTATAGCTGTTCTATTGAGAAAATTGCAGATGAATTGCTTAAAATCGCAGATAAATGCATTTAGTAGATGAGAGGGAAAATATGAAAGTTCTGTATATGTCGCATCGGTATCATACAAATCAAAATACTATCATGAAGGGTTGGAAAGAAAATGGACATGAGATTTGCTTTATCAGTCAGTTTGCAGGTAAGATAGAGGACTATACTTATGTAAAGCCGATTGTCTTAGGATATGGGGCTTTGTTCCGGGCATTTGACTGGTTTTATATTAATGTACTTTTCCGTAAGAAATCAAATGCAATCGATATGAAATTAAAATGTGGTTGGCCTCCAATCCGAAAAATGGTTAAAATTATCCGGGAATTTCAACCGGATGTTGCAATTATACGTGAAAGATCCATATATTCTATTTGTATGACCGCAATATGCAGATATTATCATATTCCCACAATTCTGTATAATTTAAGTCCGGTATGGGATTTTAAATTTAAGGATGATTTAGCGCATAAGCTTGTGTGGAAATTAACGCCCAAGTATCGAATGACTCCGGTTGATGTGGTTGGAATCAGTTATGATGGGAAAAAGAAGGATGAAAACAGTTTTTGGGCTCCATTTTTGATGGAGCCACAGTTGTCATATAATGAGAGAAAATATTTTCAAAATGACAGGATCAACCTGTTTTGTATTGGCAAATATCAGGAACGGAAAAATCTTTGGATGATGGTGTATGCGGTTGAAAGGCTTGGTAAAAAGTATCCATTACATTTAACAATTACCGGTGAGTTATCAAATCATTTCCATCAGGAGTATTATGATAAAATTACTGGATATGTAAAAGAACATGGTATGGAAAACCAGGTTTCTTTTTATACAAATTTGAATAAAAAGAGGGTAATGGAAGAGTATGCAAATGCAGATTTGTATGTTATTCCCAGTACTGGGGAACCGGCTTCTATTACAGTAATTGAGGGAATGGCATTTTCTATTCCAGTAATCAGTGGAAGTGATAACGGAAGTGCTAATTATATTGAAAATGGAAAGACAGGGTATGTATTTGAGGATTGTGATCAGCGGGATTTGGAAGAAAAAATAGAATTAATCATTCAAGATAAGAACAATATGATGGAAATGGGAAAAGCCGCTTATGAACATGTGAAAAAAAATTTTCAATTTGATCGATATTATGGAGTGGTTGAAGAGATTTTGAGGGAACAAAAGAAAGAGCGGGAATAAATTAATTTATGAAAGATAAAAGAATTTTTTTGTTTGGTATTGTCAGCATTATAGCTATATTGTTTCTTATGCTTTTTTCATATTCTACAAGTCCATGCTTTCCATGGGCATTTGGCTGGGATTCAGCTTTTTTTCAATTAGTTGGAAGAGGAATGGCAGAGGGGAAATTACCATATCGAGATTTTTTTGATATGAAAGGTCCATGGCTATTTTTGATACAATATTTGGGAACTCTAGTAGGAAGATATGGAGTTTTTTTGTTACAGTGTATTGCACTTGTTGTGGAATTATTACTGTGCATAAAATGCAATATCAAGTTTTTGGGGGGAGGGTATAGAAATAGTATAATTTTACTTATTCCATTTTTGGTTGTTATGTCTGTTACAATGGAAGGCGGAAATCTCACAGAAGAATGGTGCTTGCCTTTATTGATTTTATGTTTGTATCTGGCATTGGACTTTTTTTGTGAAAAAAAGGAAAAGCATAGATATATATATGCATGTATATATGGAATAAGCTTTGGGTTTATTGCGTTTATTAGAATTACAAATGCGACATTGATATGTGCGATTGTGCTGTCAGTTACAGTTGAATTGATCCAGAGGAAAGAATGGAGGAATTTAATAGGAAATGCGATATCATTTTTAGGAGGAATATTGATATCAGCATTAATTCCAATAATTTTTTTTGCAAGATATCATGAATTGAGAGAAATGTTTTATAGTACATTTATATTTGGTTTTATTTATGGAACAGAGGGGTTTAAGTATGGAACGGGTGTACCGTTTATGCTATTGTTTATTTTACCGGTGGTTGGTTTGATAGTTATAAAAGAAAAAAGGATTTCTATATGGATTTTGGTTATTTCAAATATAGCAGGAATGCTTTTAACACTTGGAATGGGAAATAGTACATTACATGATTATATGCTGGTAATTCCGCAGATGATGCTTGGAATATGGATATTAAACGGGGAATTTAAAAAGAAACGATGGCAAAAAGAAAGTTGGATAATTTTGGGAATGATAGGAGTTATGACGATGGTATATCCATGTTATAAGTTACCCTATGTTATAAGGTCTCTTAAAGAACATAGTTCAGCGGAAGTCAAGGCGGAGGCTGAAAATATTATTGAGCTTGCAGATATTGTTAGAAAAGAGGGAGGAGATAGTGTTTGGGGATATGAGGTACCATTACGTGGATATATTATTTCAGGTATGATGCCATATAGTCGCTATTGTGGTTGGCAGGAGCATTATATGGAGTTGTCTGAGGAAATTGCATTGGATATTTCCGATATGTTAGAAACATATCCACCTGAGTGGATTGTGCAGAGGGTAGATAAGAAAGTGAAGAATAAGAATGTTAAGAAAAATATAGATCAACATTATAGAACCTATGCAGAAAATGAAGATTATGTTTTATATAGAAGAAGAGAGAGATAGGGAATATATATGAACGGAGAACATATATTTGAGGAAACATTTTCGATTACAATCTTGACACCGACATATAACCGTAAGAATGAGTTGAGAAAATTATATGATAGTCTGAAAAAGCAAAGTTTAAAATCTTTTGAATGGCTCATTATTGATGATGGGAGTACGGATGATACCGAAATGGAAGTCCAACAATGGAAATCAGAGGGAATAGTAAGACTTTCTTATTTAAAAAAAGAAAATGGTGGTAAGCATACTGCTTTAAATCTGGGTGTTTCAATGATTCAAACAGAATTGACTTTTATTGTAGACAGTGATGATTGGTTACCGGAACAGGCAATTGAAATAGTAAAATATTATCATGAAAAGTACAGGTATTATCCGGAAATTTGTGGATATAGTTTTTTGCGTTTTTATCCGGATGGTTCTGTAAATGAAGCATTTTATCCTGAAGATGAGAAGGTAGATACATATGTAAATGCTAGAATAAATGGGAGGATTGCCGGAGATAAGGCAGAAGTATTTTTTACAAAAATACTGAGAAGATATCCTTTTCCTGTCTATGGGGAAGAGCGTTTTTTACCGGAAGATATTATTTGGGTAAAAATGTCTGGAGTGTACAAAATGGTTCACATTAATGAATGTGTTTATATCAGCGATTATTTAGAGGGAGGGCTGACAAAATCAGGGCGAAAAATGAAGCTGAAATCTCCTAGAGGAATGATGGCAAGGTCATGCGTATATTTGGAAGACAAAAATGTAAATATAGAAACCAAAGTTAAGATGGCATTATTGTATGATATATATCGAAATGCTGTGAAGCGTGAAATGTTGACAGAGGAAGAAAAAGCAAGTAAGCATATATTGATTTCTTTATGCAGAATTCCGGGACTATTGTTATATAAAGTATGGATAAAGAAATATGGAAACCAATGTCCCCTTCAAGACCATTAAGCGCGGTCTTAAAGGGGATTATATTATTTTCCTATTCCTTCATAAATAATATTTGCTTCTTTGAATCCCTCGGTATTGAGACAATTACGACCATCAAGAATAATGGGATTTTTCATTGTCAGAAAATCGGTAGAGGTTAGAGCCTTTACCTGTGGCCATTCAGTAAAAATCAGGCAAAGGTCAGCATTTCGGAGGGCTTCAGCAATAGAATCACAATACATGACATCGTCGTGGATTTTTGCTTTGAAGTTTTCAGTGCCGACAGGGTCCCATGCACGTACCTTGGCTCCGTCATCTAAGAGAATTGGAATATTTACAAGCGAAGGGGCTTCGCGCAGGTCATCTGTACCGGGTTTAAAAGTAAGACCCAGAACAGCAACAGTAAGGTCTGAAAAATCATTATAATATTTACGGGCTTTTTTGAGGAGTTTTAGCTTCTGCTGTTCATTAACCTCGATAGCAGCTTTTACAGTTTTGAGTTCTACATCGTTGTAGGAGGCAACCCAACTTAAGGCTTTTGTGTCTTTGGGAAAGCAGGAACCGCCATATCCGATTCCAGCGTGGAGAAAACGGTTGCCGATTCGAGGGTCATATCCCATGCCAGTAGCTACATCTTCTACATTTGCACCGACAATCTCACAAAGATTGGCAATTTCATTAATGTAGGAGATTTTTAGAGCCAGAAAGTCATTAGATGCATATTTAATCATTTCTGCACTTTTGCGATTGGTGATCAGAAGGGGCGTTTCTGTAAAACCGGCATAAACCTGACGCATAATTTGTTCACTGAAGGTATCTTCAACGCCGATTACGATTCTGCTGGCATGAAGCGTATCGTGAACGGCGGTTCCCTGTGACAAAAATTCGGGATTGGATACAACGCTGATCCGGACAGGATTTTTTAGGCTGTTTTGAAGGAGTTGTTCTATCTTATCATTTGTACCGATCGGAACAGTAGATTTTATAACAACAACGCAGTCTTTTGTAACAGAATCGGCAATCTGGCGAACAACATCATAAACATAGGTAAGGTTGGCAGAACCATCTTTCTTTTCGGGTGTGCCCACTCCGATAAAGATAACATCAGCGTGACGATAGGCGGAACAGTAGTCGGTTGTATATGTAAGTCGGTCTTTGTTTTTAGACATTAAGTCTTCTAGGTCGGGTTCGTAAATAGGGCTTTTTCCTTGGCGCATCATAGCGACTTTAGAAGAATCAACATCTACACAGACTACATGATGACCGGTTTCTGCAAGACAAACAGCGGTTACAAGGCCGACATATCCGGTTCCGGCGATAGCTATATTCATGATCATACTCCAGTCTTTTTAAATATTTCTTATTATTGTAGACGTTTTTGCAGGAGATGTCAAAAAAATTCTTATGAATTTTGCTTTAACAGCAAAAGAACTAAAGTTTTGTCATTGTAAAATCATGCAATTTAACGTATGATATAATCTGAGATTGTAATCATAAACAGAAAATTAAAGAATTTTATATTTGAATTAAACATGAAAGTGATGAACTAAAAATGAAGAAAAAGTATAAAATAGCTGATTCAACAAAGAAAATTATTGGTTTAGACACAAAAAAACTGTCTTGGATTTTTCTGGTAGTATTCATAGTTGGATTGATTCCGCTGTTATATTTGTCTGGTTATGTTCATGCATCCGGAGATGATTATGGGTATGGGGCGGGAACCCATGCAATCTGGCTGGAGACCCATTCTGTATTGCAGACGTTAGCTCGTGCGGCAAAGACATCAGTGGATTATTGGCATAGCTGGCAGGGAACATGGTTTACGATTTTTCTTATGGCGCTGCAGCCGGAAGTCTTTTCGCCGAATGGCTATTGGATTGTTCCGTGGATCATGCTGGCGATTACGATTGCGGCAACATCTCTTGTCACATACTATTTTCTGGTAAACAAATTGGAATTAAAAAAGGGAACATGGGCATGCATCAATATTCTGTTTCTGCTTATGATGATCCAGTATTTTCCAAGGACTAAATCCGCGATTTTCTGGTGGAACGGAACGGTGCATTATATTGTTCCATATGGTCTGGCAATGATTGCGGTTTACGGTATGTTCCGGTTTGTGGATACGGCTAAAAAAAGGTATTTTGTGTATGTCTGCCTTAGCATGTTTTGTCTGGGCGGCTCCAGCTATCTTGCACCGTTGCTGGCACTTGTTGTTTTGGGATATTTGCTTGTTTTTATAAGAAATAAAAAGCACATTTACTGGCTGCTGATTCCGGCGGGAATTGAACTTGCAGGGCTTTTTATCAGCTTTATTGCTCCGGGAAATACAAGAAGGGGAGGAGAAGATTTTGGGTTTCACTGGATGCTGGTAATTGAAACGATTGCGGAATGCTTTCGACAGGGAACATTGGCAGTTGCAGAGTATATCCAAAATGCTCCGTTCATTCTGGTTGTGTTTGCTATGATAGCAATGTTTGTGACAGAAGCCTTGCTGCAGAAGAAGGAGAAAAAGAAGTTTCCGTTGCCGCTGTTATTTACGGTGTTGATGTACTGTTTATACTGTGCAATGTATGCACCTGGCATTTATGCCGGGGTAGAGGTGTCAGGAGGCGTACCAAATACGATTTTTCAGGTTTTTCTTCTGACTTTTCTGGCAGTTCTGGTTTATGGTGTAGGCTGGTTTTGCTCCAGACGGAAAGAAACGCTTGAACGAAATGAAGTATGGAAAATTCGATGTTGGTTTATGCCTCTTATAATGGCTTGCCTTATATTTTTGCTTTTTAATAAAGGAACATTAAAGGATTCTACAGTATACGAGTGTTATGAGTATATTTCCTCCGGGCAGGCGGATGATTATAAAATGCAGATGGAGGAACGGTTGGAGCTACTTTTGAATCCGGATTTAAAGGAAGTAGAGCTTCCGGCAATGAATCCGGAGCAGGGACCGTTAATGCATATGGAGGTTATGGAAAATCCGGATGCATGGACTAATACTGTAGCAGAGCAGTTTTTTCAGAAGGATAAAATCGTACAGGTGCAACGGCAGCAATAAGAGGTATTGGAGGAGGAAGAAGTGAGGGAAAGAAAATCAGGGCTGGAACTTTTGCGGATTATTTCTATTTTGATGATTATTTGCATTCATGCCTTTGGTCTGCTTTTAGATGTGAAGATCAGCCCGATCGGGATGAAGACAACATTTTTTATTAACAGTGTATGCAATATCGGTGTAAGCTGTTTTGTCTTGATTTCCGGATATTTTGGAGTAAAACGGGATTTCCGTAAAATTTTACGTTTGGAGCTGATGGTGATTTTCTTTTCACTGTGTACGACGGCAGTACTTGCGGCTGCTTTCCCGGAAACTTATCGGGGAGGAGAATTGTTTGAACTTCTCATTAAATCCTGTATCCCTGTGATTTCAAGGAAGCACTGGTTTTATACCTGTTATATCTGTTTGCTTTTATTTTCACCGTGGTTAAATGATGCGTTGGACCGAATGACGAAGCGCCAGCATGAAGGGCTTCTTTTGACGATGTTCATTCTGTTTAGTGTTTGCCCGTCTTTCTTTTATTTTGAGATAATGCAGGATGGCGGAAAAGGTCTGATGAATATGGTTCTGATGTATGTGATGGGACGTTATATCAGGAAGTATGCTGATTTCATGATGGAGCGCTGGAAAGGGTGCGCCGTATTTGCAGTGCTGGCTGCAATTTGCTATTTCTCGATTATTCATCAGATAAGTATAGGAGGAATCAGACATTCTTTTACAAAAGATAACAGCATTGTGAATGTAGGAATGTCAGTGGTACTTTTATATTTATTTAAGGATATGAAATGGCATTCAAAGGCAGTAAACAGGATAGCGGTACATATTTTTGGAATTTATATTTTAAATGTTCCGGTGCTTCAGCTTCTTCATGCATTTGTGTTCAGGATGGGAGACGGAAAATTGGAAACAAATTGGTTTCCGGTCTGGATGGCGTTGGAAACAATGGCAGCATTTTTGATCGGTCTGGCAGTTGATATAGTTAGAAAGCTGCTTTTGGGAAAAGTTGAGGATAAGATTGTTAATACAGGAATAAATGTGTGTGACCGGCTCGGGGCAGAGCGTATGCGGAAGGTCGGGAAAAAAATGATAGGATTTTTTGAGAGAAAAGAGGACAGGCTCGTATGACAAGGAAGAAATGGACAGATTGGAAAATAGCGGCATGGATATGGTTTTTGATTTATTTAATCAGTCTGGTTCCGATTGTTATTCTCGGTTTTTATAATTTCCCTTGTGCAGATGATTTGGGCTACAGTATTTATACAAGACATGCATGGTTAGATACGCACAGTATTTTTTCAGTTTTGAAAGCTGCCTGCCAAAAAGTTGCAGAAAGTTATCATACATGGCAGGGAACGTGGTCTTCTATTTTTCTGATGGCGCTCCAGCCGGGGATATTTGGAGAAAAGTGGTATGGTGTGACAGTTCTTTTGATGACAGGAGTGATGAGCGTTTCAGTTTTTTATCTGTTTCACTGTATCTTTGTACGTTGGCTTGGAGGGAGGAAGGCTATCTCGATCGCAGCGGCAAGCATTGTCCTTTTGGTTGCTATTCAGTGTATGGTAGATAAGACACAGGCATTTTTTTGGTATAATGGGGCTGTACATTATATTTTGCCGCAGTCCAGTCTGTTTGTTTTAATGGGAATCGTTCTGTCGCTCGTGATGCTTTCTGAGCATAAAGCCCGGAAAAAGCAGATGCTTTTTGCAGTGGGGACTTTGTTGACTGCATTGATTGGTGGAGGAAATTATGTAACGGGGCTTGAATGTGGAATATGGCTTGCAACGGCAGTGCTTCTTCTGGTGTTATCAAAACGCGGGGAATGGAAGAAGACAGCAGTGTTTCTTGGCGTATGGGCACTTTCATTTGGAATCAATGCGGCCGCACCGGGAAATTTTGTGAGAGAGTCGGAGTTTGCATACCGTCCGGGAGTGATACGTTCCATTTTGCAGTCTTTTTATTATTGTCTGGACTTTGTATTTCAACAATGGATGGGGTGCGAAATTGTTGTGCTTTTATTTCTTATAGCCCCGTTTGTGTGTAAAGGAATTCAGGATTATTCGGGAAAGTTTCAGTTTCGGTATCCGCTTTTGGTTGTTGGATATAGCTTCTGTATTTTGTCGTCAATGTTTACGCCGAGTGTGTTTGCAAGTGGGATTCCCGGTGCGGGACGGATTTATAATATCATTTATTTAACACATTTGCTTTTGCTCGTGGTAAATATGATTTATTTGTATGGATGGTATTGGGTCAGATATGGTGGAAAAAAAATGGAAGAGCGTCATTTGCTCACGTTTCGTTTAGCGGCTTTTGGATCTGCGGGTTTCATATTTGGAATTACGGCAGCAGTTAATATTGATACATATACTTCTGTATCGGCAGTGGCATCGATTTTAAGCGGAGAAGCGGCTGAATATCAAAAGCAGCAGGAGGAACGGCTGCTCATTTTAGAGAATCCACAACTTTCAGATGCTGTTTTACAGGAATTTTCAGAAAAGCCTTATCTTTTATTTTATGAGGATATCGAAGAAGATACGGGAAACTGGAAGAATCTTCGGATGAGCAGTTATTATAGGAAAAATACGGTTCGCTTGAACAGAATAGACGAAATTGGTGTAGAATAAGAAATGCAGGTATACAAAGGGAATGGTGAAAGGAAAATGAAACAGGAAAAGATAATTTTGTATTTGGTTGTACCATGTTATAATGAGGAAGAGGTCTTGGATAAAACAGCATCTATTTTGCGGGAAAAACTGCACCGGCTGCAGGATGCAGGAAAAATCTCGAAGAAGAGCAAGATTCTGTTTGTAAATGATGGCAGTAAAGATTGTACCTGGAAGATGATATGTGAGTGGGCGAAAAAGGACAAAATATTTGCAGGACTTTGTTTCTCACGTAATTATGGACATCAGAGTGCGATTCTGGCAGGAATGATGGCGGCGCGGGAAAAAGCGGATGCAGTTGTGACTATTGATGCGGACCTTCAGCAGGATATTGAAGCTCTGGATGATTTCCTGAAATGTTATGAGGAGGGCTGCGATATCGTCTATGGTGTCAGAAACGACAGGAATACAGATGGATTTTTCAAAAAAATGACAGCGGGTATTTTTTATAAGCTGATGCATCTGTTGGGCTGTCGGACGATCACCAATCATGCGGACTATCGTCTGATGTCAAAAAGAGCTTTGGATGCTCTGGCTGAGTTTAAAGAAACGAATCTGTTTTTGCGTGGCCTTATCCCAACGATGGGCTTTCAGTCTGATATTGTGTATTTTGATGTGAAGGAGAGAGAAGCCGGCCAGTCAAAATATACATTTAAGAAAATGCTGACGCTTGCAATGGATGGAATTACATCCATGAGTACAAGGCCGTTGGAATTGATCATTGTTCTTGGATTTTTAACCTGTCTGGTAAGTGTCGGGATATTTATTTCCTGCATATGGGACTGGGCACATGGGCAGGTTGTGGCGGGGTGGACTACAACGGTTGCTTCTACCTGCCTGATCGGTGGCATGATGCTTCTTTCCCAGGGAATCATCGGAGAATATATTGGAAAAATTTATATGGAAAGCAAAGGCAGACCGAGATATATCGTAGAGTCTATGATTTTACGGGAAGATGAGGAAGATAGTGTTGGAAAAAATCAGGGAAGCGTGGAAGAGAAATAAAAAGACAGTAGGTAAGCTGACGCTTACTATGGCAGGGATGCTGATCGCAGGCTTGTTATTGATAATAGGTGTATATCTGCTTCCAACAGGGCGGATGAAAGGACATGTGGCAAATTCGGCAGATACATTTAATTACGAGGGAGAATATCCGGAAATTGTTCAGGGATACAGAAACAGTATTCTGGATAATTACACGGATGCATTGATGTATGCGACAGCGATTCATCCGGGAACTGGGAATCCGGTTTCGGATGCTATGAGGAACAGGAGATATGAAGATTCCGGTTCTAATCTGGCGCAGTCACTGAATGACTATGCAAATGATGTGACGGGGAAAGAGGATGCCCGTTATGAGATGGAATATCCCAGATATTGGCATGGATATCTTGTGATTTTAAAGCCCCTGCTGCTGTTTTTTGATATCGGAGAGATCAGGATGTTTAACATGGTTATTCAGGGAGCTTTGCTTCTTTTTCTGTTTTATCAGGCAGATAAAAAGCTGGGGGGACGTTCTATTGTTCCTATTGGGATGATGATGGCGGTGCTGAATCCAATCGTCCTTCCGTTGTCTTTGCAGTATTCATGGGTATATTATATTGCGTTGGTCAGCGCGGATATTTTATTGTTCATGAGAGAACCGTTTCAGAATAAAAAGTATCTCTATTTATTTCTGGTGACGGGAGCTATGACAAGTTATATGGACCTGTTGACATACCCACTGATTACCCTGGGACTTCCAGCCGTTTTGCTGTTCCTGATGGAGCGGGAGACAAAATGGCAGACAAGATTTCTTCGTTCTGTAGAGATTATACTGACCTGGGGAATCGGATATGGTGTGATGTGGTTTGGAAAATGGTTTTTGGCGTGGATATTAGGAGTAAACAGCATGTTTGCAGATGCCTTTGGAGAGATTGGGATTCGGTTATCCTCTACAGGAGAGGCGCAGGAGGCGCTGAGCGGAATCATGGTTCTTGCTAAAAATATCGGTGTGATCGTGAAGTGGCCGTATATATTTATGCTGCTGTTGTTTTTGGGAGGATGTATTCTTTTATGGTATAAAAACCGTGGAGGCTGTCAGGTAAAAGATAAGGTTCTTTATTCGCTGCCGTATATTGTAATGATTCTACTGCCGGTGGTATGGCTGATGATTCTGGCAAACCATTCGTGGGTGCATTCCAGATATACATATCGGGAATTGGCAGTAACGGTGTTGGCAGGGAGCGCTATGGTTTTGAAATTATGGATACCTGATAAAACTGTGGCACAGGAAAAGTCCGAACAGTTATAAAATGGAAATCTGGGAGAAAAAAATGGGTGTAAAAATAGATATTCATGCGGATGATTTTGGAGAATCCGTGCATGCGAGTGAAGATATTCTGGACTGTCTGAAAGCGGGAAAGCTGGACAGTATCAGTGTTCTTGCGAATATGAGCTGTTTTCAAACCTGCGTAAAAAGGTATCGGGAGGAAGAGAAGGATTTCCCGAAGAAGCCAAGGATATCTGTTCATTTGAACTTTATGGAAGGGAGTTGCCTGTCTGCTCCTGAAACCTTACCCGGACTGGTAGATGAAGAAGGGCATTTTTGTATTTCATGGGGAAAACTATTTCTCCAATCATTCCTTCCTGGAAGAAAAAAAATGAAGGAGCAGCTGCAGACAGAGATAGAGCTTCAGACTTCAGCGGTGCAAAAGGCATTTCCTGAGCTGAAGAAGCTGCGGTTTGACAGTCATCAGCATACGCATATGATTCCGGTGGTAGCAGATGCTTTGCTGGAAGTGATTCAAAAGAACGGATTAGAAGTGGAATACGTGCGTAATTCCAGAGAACCGATGTTCCCGTTTTTGAAAAAAGGTTCTTTCTATAAAACATACCGTCCGGTGAATTTTGTAAAAAATATGATTTTACATTTTTGTTCATTTCTGTTAGAAGGAAAATTCCGGAAGATGGGACTTGAACCCATGTATTTGTGGGGCTTGATTATGAGCGGATATATGGATAGGGAAAGAGTGGCGGCATTGATGCCGATATTGAAAAAAATGGCTGAGAGACGGGGAAGGACATTAGAAATCCTGTTTCATCCGGGACAGGTGTTAAAGACAGAAATTACGCCGGAATTCAGTCAGGAAGAAGCGATAGCTTTTCATGTGTCGGATGACAGAAAAGTGGAAAAGCAGGCAGTTATGGGGATGTAAGAAAGAAAAATCATGAAGGAGAAAAATGTGATGGATAAAATAGCAGTACTGATTCCTTGCTATAATGAGGAGAAAACGATTGAAAAAGTTATCCATGATGCAAAGGAAGCACTTCCCGAGGCAGTAATTTATGTATATAACAACAATTCTACCGACCGGACAGCGGAGCTTGCTCAAAAAGCAGGAGCTGTTGTGCGTAACGAGTACAAGCAGGGAAAAGGAAACGTAATCCGGAGGATGTTTCAGGAGATAGATGCCGAATGTTACATTATGGTAGATGGTGATGACACCTATCCCATGGAAAATGCCGATGAGATGGCAAGACTGGTGTTGGAGAAAAATTCGGATATGGTGGTAGGCGACAGGCTCTCTTCCACCTATTTTGAAGAGAATAAACGTCCCTTTCACAATATGGGAAACAGTCTGGTGCGTGCTTCGATAAATGCGCTCTTTAAATCAAATATCAGGGATATTATGACAGGATATAGAGCGTTTTCCTATCGTTTTGTCAAGACATTTCCAGTGTTGTCAAGAGGGTTTGAGATTGAAACAGAAATGACGATTCATGCAGTTTACAACAATATGCAGGTGGATAATGTGGTAATCGCTTATCGTGACAGGCCGGAAGGAAGTGAATCAAAGCTGAATACTTATTCTGATGGCTTTAAAGTGCTGGGGACGATTTTCAGGATGTTCCGACAGTATCGCCCTTTTGCGTTTTTTGGTCTTATGGCGCTTTTATTGTTTTTGATTGCAGTTGTATTTTTTGTTCCGGTAGGGATTGAATTTGTGAAAACGGGACTTGTCCCGAAATTCCCCACATTGATAGTATGTGGATTTGCAGCATTGGCGGCGATTCAATCACTGTTTGCAGGGTTGATTTTGCATAATCTGGGAATGAAAGACAGAAGGGATTTTGAATTCCGGCTTCAGATTATGGAAAAAATGGAAAAGAGATGAGATTACTGAAAGAAAAAGAAGTCAAGAGGAAAGAAAATATCTGGCTATGGTACTGGGAAAAAAATAAGGGATTTCCTGTAGTAACAGCATTTGTGGCGGCTCTTATCTGCGTACAGCTTTTTAAAGCAGCGGGAGTGATAAGCTTTGAATTTTTATTTCCCTATCTCGTTTTAATCTTTTTTATGTATGTTTTTTTGCATAAATACTGGGTGATCGGTATCTGTAAAAAATGGATGCATTCAGAGGAAAAGAGCTTAAAGCTTGTTGCTGCTGTAGCGGCAGCGGCAGCGGTTCAGGGAGTATTTGCAGAAGGGGCGATTAAGAGCGAAAGTTCAGCAGCACTTATTTCGGCAATTATATTGATACTGGTCTTATATTTATATATCTGGTTTAATTTAAATATCAGGTGGATTCAGGGAGATACCGTTTTAAGGAGAACTATGCGGTTTATTTGTTGGCATTATTGTTAGCAGTGTTTACTGCGACCGGGAAGAAAGATATTTTTGCGATGCAGGGATGGAGCGGCTGGTTTCGTGTACTGATCGGGGAGTATATATTGCTCTATCTGACGTTGAATTGTTGTCTGGAGATTTTTGAGAATATACAGATAATGGGACAAGTCAGAGAAGGGACTGAAAAAGAATACGGCGGTATTAAAAAGCTCCGTCACAGCAGGCCGTTTCAATGGGGAACGGTAATTTTTGTGATGACCTGTCTTGTGGATGCAGTATTTCTGTTGGCGTTTTTCCCGGGGGTTATGGAATATGATTCATTTGTGCAGATGTGTCAGGTATATGGAGCGGATTACAGCAACCATCATCCTTGGCTTCACACAATGCTGATCAAGCTTATTTATGATACGGGTTATGTATTGCTGGGGAGCTATAACAGGGCATTTGCACTTTACTGTATATTTCAGATTTTGATTTTGGCTTTTGCTTTCGCATGTGTGGTTGGCTATCTGGCTCAAAAGGGAGTAAAGTCAGCGTATCTGGTTTTGCTTGGGGCGGTTTACCTTTTATCACCGATCAATCAAATGTATTCTATCACGATGTGGAAGGATATCCCATTTGGGGTTACAGTCGTTTTATTTGCTCTGCTGCTCTGTGTGATGCGGGATCGTTTAAAGGAAGGACGTTCAAACTGGGGATGCTGGATTTTATTTGTGCCGGTAAGCTTCGGACTGTGTTTTTTCAGGAGCAATGGGCTGTATGTTTTTCTGGGGATGATTTCATTTTTAATATGGGCATGTTGGAAACAGTGGAAGGCTGCGGTTGGCGCAGTTGCAATGGTACTGATATTAGGGATTATTTATAAAGGACCGGTATTTTCTTATTTTCATGTATCAGAACCGGATATGATAGAATCTCTGTCCATCCCGGCTCAGCAGATTACGGCGGTGATTTCTTACGACGGAAAAATTTCAGAAGAGCAAAAGAAATTGCTGGCAGAGGTGATAGAGTTGGAAAAGGTTCCTGAGGCATATTTGGAATCTACGACCTGCTCTGATGCGATTAAAAATCTTGTCAGAGAGACAGACAGGCAGGAATATATCGGGGAGCACGCTGGAGAATTTCTGAAGACATGGATATCGTTGTTTTTTGATAATCCGAGGATTTATGTAGAAGCTTTTATTGATGAGACAAAAGGCTACTGGTATCATAATACGAAATTCCCGTTTATATGGGCGACCTATATTCAGGAGAATGGCATGGGAATCGACCGTGCAAGCCAATTGCCGGAAGGGATGGTTCAGGGGATACGGGGATATCTGGATGCATATAAAAAGCATTTTGATGAATATCTGAGTGTGGGACTGTTTATCTATTTGTTCTTTGTGTGTTTGATGTGTGGGATTCACAAGAAGAGTGCTCATCTTATCGCGTATCTTCCGGCATTGGGGATATGGGGAACGTTATTGATTGCAACTCCGGTATTTGCGGACTTGCGGTATGCCTATGCGATTTATCTGTCGGTGCCGTTTTTGACATGTTTGACGGTGGTAGATACAGCATCCCACCCCATCAAAATCCCTCCCATATAAAACAGCGGCATATTATAAATGGTATATCTGCTCTGACAGAAGATTACTGCGGATACGACCGCCACATTGACGATGATACAAAGAAGGACCAGCAAGGAGAAGTGTACGACCTCCGGGCGGGCCTTCTTTTTTGTACAAACGCCGTTTTCCGAAGTGCAGCGGCGTTTGGAACGCACGATGCAGAGCGCACAAAGGGCGAGATAGCCCGCGTACAGGATGAGCGCGGCAATTGAAAGCAGGAAAGTCCGCATGGAAACGGTTGTCACAAGGCCGGAGAGCACATTGTCAAAAAAGCATCCTATCATGGAGGGCAGGCAGGACAAAAGAAGGCTTCCGGTCATGGTCTGCATGATATCATCGACCCGGGCTGCCATTTCTGTTTCTGTGCCGGGTTCATTGACGGCAACATAGTCGGTAACACCGGGGCGGAGAGTATCTATCTGGATATGGTCATAATGGTCGCCAAAATGGTTGACGCGGGGAAGCCAGCCATTCGGTGCGCTGTGTTTTAAATAACCCGCTTCGTCGCAGGTATCATAAATATCGTAAAACAGTTTGCGAATATTGGCATCGTCGATTTTCTCCCCGTAGTCACGCTCGGCAGTATAAAATATCATGGTGAGCAGAAAGCGGCTGTCTCCGCTGTGGCGGACGGTTTCTCCGCGCAGGACGGTGTTATAAGAAAGGTCCAGTCCGGTAACGGCAAGAAGGATGGTAAGGGCAGATACAGCGAGGGACAGCAGCCCCTTTTTCCAGCATTTTGAGCGGAGCATTTTCACGAAAATGACAGTCAGCAGGATGAGCAGAGCTGCGTACATCTGCTTGCGGATAGAAATGAGCAGGATGCAGAAAATAGCAGCGCTGCAAAGATTTTTCAGGCGGGAGCGCGCTTCCATGACATAGGCTGCCAGAAAACGGAAAAATAATAAGAACAGCGGAAGCGCCAGAGCCTCGGATTCAATGCTGGTGGAGTACATAGCGCGTCTTCCCGCACCGAAGCGGCACAATAAGGACACCCCAAAAGGCATCATGAGCAGAAGAAAGGCGACCGGTTTGGGGAGGGAGAGCTTTTTGTATAAAAATGCGGGAATCGACCAGGCGGCAACTGCAGTAAGAAGGCTCTGGATGATGATGGCGCCCATCAGATATTTTTCGCGGTCGGGTCCGAAAAGCGCGCGCATAAGAGCCAGAAAGAGGGAGTAGAGCGGTTCCCGGTGCAGGCTCATGGCGATATAGGTCTCGCTGTCGGGGGAGAGATAAGGTCCGTCCAGAAAAGCGAAGAACAGGTAAAATATCGCAGAAAAGATGAGCATTGCGGATAAAAAGAAAGTATCCCGGCGGGATTTGGAAAGTTTCATGGTAAATCTCCTTACATTTAAAACAGGACTCAGAATTAAAAAACAGGTACTTAATTAAAATCTATGATAGCAGAAGCCTGTCTGAAAAAGCAACAAAATATTAAAAATCCCCCAATCCCTAAATCCAGCCTTGTATCCCCCCTCCGAAATGTAGTATCATAGAACCATCCAACACGCTCGACACTTACTATCAGATTCAGGAAAGGATCATTCAGATATGCTTTTAGAACTTCAATACCCTTTTGACAGTGAATTCATTTTAAAAAAATCAAAGAGCTTAAAGCGCCGCCTCTTAGAGGAGAACACAGCGCGCATCAAAAAAAAGATAGCGGTTCTGGGCGGCTCGACAACGCACGACGTGGTCAGGATTCTGGAGCTGTTTTTATTGAATCAGGGCATAGAACCGGAATTTTATGAGTCCGAGTACGGGATGTACTGGGAAGACGCGATGTTTGGCAACGAGGAGCTGAATGCGTTCGCACCGGACATGATATATATCCATACGAGTCTCCGCAATCTGAGGAGCTTTCCGGAGCCGTCCGATTCCAGAGAAGCGGTGGAGGAGAAGCTTGCGGCAGAATACGGGCGTTTTGAGACGATGTGGGAAAAGCTGGCGCAGGAACGTCAGTGTCCGGTGATACAGAATAATTTTGAATATCCGTATTTCCGGCTGATGGGCAATCAGGATGGAGCGGATATACACGGGCGGACGTATTATGTGAATGAGATGAACCGCCGGTTTGCGGCATATGCGCAGGAGCATCAGAACTTTTTTATCAATGATATCAACTATCAGTCGGCAGTTTACGGACTGGATGAGTGGTCTGCGCCGGAATACTGGCATATGTATAAATACAGCCTCTGCCTGAAGGCAATCCCGTGGCTGGCGCATAATGTTGCGAATATCGTGAAGTCTGTTTTCGGTAAAAATAAAAAATCCCTCGTGCTTGATTTGGACAACACGCTGTGGGGCGGCATCGTGGGCGACGACGGTCCTGAAAATCTGGAGATAGGGCAGGAGACGAACATGGGGCAGGTGTTTGCTGAATTTCAGTCCTATGTAAAGCTGTTGAAGGATTATGGCGTGATGTTAAACGTAGCGTCCAAAAATGAGGAGGAAAATGCGCTGGCGGGATTAAATCATCCTGCGGGCGTTCTGCGTCCGGATGATTTCCTTTTGATAAAGGCGAACTGGGAGCCGAAGAGCCTGAATATCGAACAGATAGCGCAGCAGCTGAATATCCTGCCGGACAGTCTTGTATTTGCGGATGACAATCCGGCGGAGAGGGAGATAGTCCGGCAGCAGACAGCGGGCGTGACGGCTCCTGAGATAGGACGTCCGGAGGATTACATCCGCGTATTGGATCGTGGCGGATATTTTGAGGTAACGTCTCTTTCGGACGATGACCGTAAGCGAAATGAGATGTATCAGGCGAATTTAAAGCGGGAACAGCAGCAGGCTTCCTTTGCGGATTATGCGGACTATCTGCGTTCTTTGGAGATGACGGGCGTAGTCAGGCCGTTTGAACCGGTATATATGGGGCGTATCGCGCAGCTTACCAATAAGAGTAATCAGTTTAATCTGACGACACAGCGTTTTACACAGGCGCAGATAGAGCAGATGGCGGCGGACGAAAAATACATTACCCTGTACGGTAAGCTGGCGGATAAATTTGGGGACAATGGCGTCGTTTCGGTGGTGATAGCAGAAAAGAATGGCAACTGCGCCCATATCCGTCTGTGGCTGATGAGCTGCCGGGTGTTAAAGCGTGACATGGAGCTTGCGATGCTGGACGGGCTGGCGGAACGCTGCCTGGCGGAAGGCATCAGTACGTTGTACGGCTATTATTATCCGACGGCCAAAAATAATATGGTCCGGGAATTTTACGGACAGCTCGGCTTTGAAAGGATTTCGGAGGATGAAGCGGGCAATACGGGCTGGAAATTTTCTCTTACGGGATATGAAAACAAAAATCATGTGATCGAAGTGGAGAATTAACATGCTGTTTCAATCTTATGTATTTATTCTGCTGTTTTTCCCGATTTGTCTGGCAGGTTTTTGGATGCTTTCGCAAAGAGGGAAAACGGCTTTGGCGCAGCTTTGGCTGATCGGTTTTTCCATATGGTTTTATGCGTGGGCGAATCCGGTAAGCCTGGCTGTGTTGGCGGGAAGTATCGCCGTCAACTACGGACTGTGCCGGAAGCTGGGAAATGCAGGAAAAAAAGCGGATACAGGCGCAGAAACCGGGGAAAAAATTCCGGCGGACAGAAGAAAGCTCCTTTTGTGGGCTGGAATCGGATTTAACGCAGCGCTTTTATTTTATTTTAAATATTTTGATTTTTTTGTGGACAATCTGAATGCAGTGTTTCGGACGGACTGGACTTTTTCAGCGCTGCTCTGGCCATTGGGCATCAGCTTTTTTACGTTTCAGCAGATCGCTTATCTGGTGGACGTATACAGGGAGGAGGAAACCTGCTGCAGCCTGCGGGAATATGCCTTGTTTGTGTCCTGCTTTGCCTATGTTTCCTCGGGACCTATCGTGACAGCGGGCGAGATGCTTCCCGGGTATCGTGCGATAGGGAAAGAGAGATTCGATGCAGAAAAGTTCACGGGCGGTCTGTATCTGTTTACGCTGGGTCTTGCCAAAAAAGTGCTTCTTGCGGATACGTTCGGGAAGTCGGTGGATTTTGGATATGCCAATGTGGCGGCGCTTTCCGGAACGGATGCGCTGCTTGTCATGCTGTTTTATACGCTGCAGCTTTATTTTGATTTCAGCGGTTATTGCGATATGGGGCGCGGTATCGCGCATATGCTCGGCTTTGAGCTGCCGGTAAATTTTGATTCCCCTTACAGGTCGTCGAATCTGGTAGAGTTCTGGAGAAGGTGGCATATCACACTGAACCGTTTTTTCCTGAAATATATTTATATACCGTTGGGAGGAAGCAGACGGGGAAGTGCGCGCACATATGCAAATCTGTTTCTGATATTTCTCATCAGCGGCATCTGGCATGGCGCTGGCTGGAATTTTATTGTCTGGGGCGCGCTTCACGGGGCGGTCTATGTGCTTACGAAGGCGTGGCTGAAATATCGGGAAGGGCATAAAAAGGGAGCGGCAGAAAATACGCTGGCAGGATGTGGCAGGATTTTGAGCAGGACAGGACATGCGACGGGCGTGTTTGGCACCTTTTTATTTGTGAACATCTGCTGGATATTTTTCAGGGCGGCAAATCTGTCTGAGGCGGGAGAGATGCTCGGACGGATTTTAAAGGGCGGTTTTGGAATGCCGTCTGCCGGTGTGACCGCGCCTTTTAATCTGGAAGAATTCTGGTATGTAATGAAGATATTTCATTTGGACCGGCTTGCGGGGAGCGGGATGTATCTGTGCGCCGGTATTACGCTGACTGCGCTCGGGCTCGTTTTTTTCCATAAAAATGCCGGAGAGATGGAGAAAAAGTTTAAGCCGGGGACATGGAATATGATATTGACGGCAGGACTGTTTTTGTGGTGCGTATTGTCTCTTGGAAGTGTGAGCAGCTTTGTATATTTCCAGTTTTAAAGGTTGGAGAGAAAATGAAAAAATATAAAAGATGGCTGGCAGGATTTTGCGGGATCGTGCTGGCGGGATTTTTGGGCGCCGGGGCGCTGGTCATCTGGGTCGATCCTTTTTTTCAGTATCACAGACCGTTGGAGGATTTTCCATATCTGGTCGACAATCAGGTCAATCAGAATCCGGGGCTTGCCAAAAATATGGATTATGAAGGAATCCTGATAGGTTCATCGATGACTGCCAGTTTTAATACAGACTGGTTTGAGGAGCTTTTGGGTATGAAAACACAGAAGCTTTCCTATAACGGCTCTTATCCGAAGGATCTTTCCAATATTATGGAGCTGGCATTTCGCGCAAAAGGAGACGGGATAAAAGCGGTGTTTATGGCGGCGGATCAGGGAACTTTTTCGGCAGGGACGGAGGAAGTAAAGTTTCCTGTGACAAAATATCTGTATGACGACAATGTTTTGAATGATGTCCAGTACCTGTTTAACAAGGATGTGATACTGAATTATATCCTGCGTCCGCTGGCAGACCCGAAGGACGCCTCCGACTGGTCGGAGCTGTATAAGCCATGGTGGACGGATGAGTATTATACAAAGGCAAATGTGCTCATGTATTATGAGCAGGCGGAGGAAAAAGAAGAGGCCCTTGCGGCGGACTATTTTAACGAGGCGGTCGAGAAGAACCTTGAGGTCAATATCATTCCTTATATAGAGGCGCATCCGGAAACGGAATTTTACATTTTTTACCCGCCTTACAGCATTTTGTTCTGGAACGATGCGGTGCGTCAGAAGGAGCTGGATGCGGTAATAGGGCGGCTGGAGTATATGACGGAACGGCTTTTGCCCTATGAAAATGTGCATATATTCAGTTTTCTGGGAGAAGAGGATATCATCCATAATCTGAACAATTATGCGGACTATATCCATTACCATAAAAATGTATGCCGCTACATTACGGAATGCTTTGCGGACGGGGACTGTGAGCTGACAGAGCATGATTATCGGAAAAAATTTGCCGATTTAAAAAGGATGGCGCAGGAGCACGATTATGAGTCGATATGGGACGACTGGTATGATGCGCCTCCCAGATACGGGACGGAGGAAGAATAACAATGCTGCATAAAATTTTAGGGGGGCTGTTTGTATTCGGTCTGGTGCCGCTGGGACTGGGAACGGTATGGACAAAAGGAATGAAGCAGAAAAAGGACAAGCTTGCCCATATTTATCTGGCGGGATTTTTGAGCGAGCTGGCGATTTTTCAGGTCATTGCGGTTCCGGTAATGCTGACGCAGCCTTATGGTATGGAATTTCTGGTAAAGCTGGCGACGGCGGTGCTGGCGCTGCTTTCTGCCGCGGGGCTTGTGTGGACAGCGGTACGGGAAAAGGCGTTTTTCAAAAAAGGAGTGTGTATCAGAGAAGCTTTAAAAAAAAGGGAGCGGAGGATATCAAAAGAATGCGTCCTTTTTTGGATACTATTTGCGGCAACGCTCCTGTTTCAGCTTTATATGGCGTACAGCTATGCTTATTTTGACGGGGACGATGCTTATTATGTGGTGGAATCGGTGCTGGCGGACCAGACCGGCGTATTGAACCGTATCCGTCCGTATACGGGACTGTCCACGAATCCGGATATGCGTCACGCCCTGGCGGCATTCCCGCTCTGGATAGCCTATGTGGCTCGCATGACGGGAATCCATGCGGCAATCGTGGCACATACGGTGCTGCCGCTCGTGCTTATTCCGCTTACTTATTATGTGTTTTTCCTGATAGGAAGAAAGCTTTTGGGAGCGTATTCCGTGAAGCTGCCGATTTTTATGACGCTCGTTTCTTTGATGCAGATTTGGGGGAACAGCTCGATATACACGAATGCGACATTCTTTCTGACGCGTACCTGGCAGGGAAAATCAGTGCTGGCAAATCTCATCCTGTTGGTGGATTTCTGGCTTTTGCTGGAGATTTTTGACGGGTTTCATGCAAAAAGGAAAGGGTATTGGGCGCTTCTTGCGGTCGCAAATGTGACGGCGGCGATGATGACGAGCATGGGGGCGTTTTTGACGGCGCTTGTGATCGGTATCACGGGGATTGTGGCAGCGATACGTTTCAAAAGTCTTTCCGTGCTCTGGAAGCTGGCGCTGTGCTGTATCCCTAATGTGATTTATCTGGCGCTGCTTTTGTTTTTTCGCTGAAAAGGCTTGTACACAAAGTGCCGTTTCTACGGCGGAATGAGAGGAAGATATGCAGGATATTTTAACGGTTTTTCGGGATTACTGCGGATCGGGGCTGTATCCCGTGCTGTTTTTGACAGCGCTTATTTATCTGCTCGTGACGGAAAAAAGGCGCGGTGTGAGGATCGTTCTGGCAGAATCGGCTCTTGTCATCACAGTATTGTTTTTTCTTCCGTTTACCCGATGGACGATGGAGCTTTTGGGGGAAGGCGAAACCTATTATCGTCTACTGTGGCTTTTGCCGATGGCAGTCGTTATTGCCTATGCGGGAGTAAAGATGGTCGGCAGGCATTACCGGATAGGCTTTGCAGCGCTGGCAGCCGTGGTGATATTGACCGGAAGCTATGTTTATAAAGGGCCGTTTCTTTCAAAGGCACAGAACCGGTATCACATCCCGAATTCGGTGATAGCCATCTGTAATGAAATCATGCCCAAAGAGGATGAGGAGCGGGTGTGGGCGGTATTTCCGGAGGAGCTCATCTATTATGTGCGTCAGTACACGTCTGAGGTACAGATGCCTTACGGGCGGGAAATGCTCGAACCGTCATGGGAATGGAACTGGGATACCCATCCGATTTATGAAGTGATGCGGGAGGACACGATAGACATCGAGGCGCTTGCGCCGCTTTTGACGGAGTATCATTGTCAGTATGTGATATTCAATAAAAGCATTCCGCTGACCGGCGGGCCGGAGCAGAATGGATTGACAAAGGTGGCGGATATCGAGGCGTATGAGGTATATCGGAACGAAGCGGTGGAGATTGTGAAGAAATAATAAAAAGGCAGCGCATGCTGCCTTTTTATTCGTCCGCTATTTATTCTTTAAATACACTTGCAAACCGTTCCGCTACCTTTTTTCTTCCCTTCTCATTGAGGTGATATCCGTTCTCCAGACAGTCGGAGTCCTCTACCGTGATCGCACCGTAGTAGGTGTCGATAAAGGAGATGCCGCTGGAACGGCAGGCATCTACTTCCCAGTTAAGGTAGTCAACAAGAGTACCGTTGCCGAAATCATCCTTATCGGCATCGGCGGTTTTGCCGTCCGGCGTGGTGAACGTACCGTAGGGCTGTGATACGACATAGATACGGATATGAGGAAAATGCTCCTGAAACAGCTCTGCAGCGGCAGTCAGCGCGCCATAGACGGTATTTAAGTTTTTGCGGTTGTTTTCATCATAAACGATGCGCCCGCCCTTGTAATCCTGAAGGTCATAGAAAATAACGAGGTCATCTACCTTGGAAAGGTCAACGCTTTTTAAGGTTTCGAGGGCGGCAGTGGCAGCTTCGGAACCCATGCCGGGAACGATGGCGTTCATCAGGTCGAAATTCTGATTGACGAGCGCTGCAGCAACCCAGTAGAGGCTTACGCCGTCCAGCGGATAGTCGTTTTTATATTCCGTATTTTTCATGGCGATGGAGCTGCCGGGAAAAGCGCCGTTGTAGATGGTGGAATCCGTGGCTTTGGCCATGAGCGCCGCAAGCCCGCTGCCGCTCCTGTCATCGGAGAGCGGATCATTTCCGAGAGCGAGGATGGTAGTGACGCCGTCATCCTCCCACGCCTCGCGCATCTCAGGCTCGAGCGGCTGGAGATAGTCCATCAGCTCCACATCGAATTCTGTCGTTGTTTCCGATGGGTCGTAGCCGGTATGCTTGCCGATGTTCCATATGAACAGACGAAGGATGGTAAACAGCAAAACTGCTGTAAAAACGATCAGAAATATCACATGCCCGCTCGGTCTTTTATCAAAAAATCTGCCGGATGACTGCCGGGAACGGCGCTTCTTTTTCCGGGAAGGATTCGGTTTCTTTGCCGCTCCGGCCTTTTTTTTAGGGGGCGCAGTATTCAAATGTTCTTCTTCAGGTCTCATGAAGTTCCTCCTGTTTCAAATATCGCTTTACGGGATTATCTTAACATCCGCTGCCGGTACTGTCCAGAAGCATGAAAAAAATTTCAGATTATTTAAGAAAATGTACATAATTTCCGGTATTCCTATCCGTTCGGAAAAATGCTATACTGACATCATTCGGAATGATAAAGCTTACCGGAATGGAGATTTTTATGAAAAGGAAATTGAATTTCAGGGATTTTCTTATCCTTCAGGCAGTTGTGATAGTTTATACGGCGTCGAGTGTGCTGGGAAAGCTGGCGGCGGTTTCTGCGGAAGGGGAGAATGGCTGGGGCTTTCTGTTTCTTTACGGGGCGGAGATAGGCGTGCTCGGCATATATGCGGTCTTATGGCAGCAGGTGATAAGGAGAGTGGAGCTTTCGGTGGCGTACGCCAACCGCGCGGTGGCGCTTTTGTGGTCGCTTTTGTGGGCGGTATTTCTGTTCGGTGAAAAAATAACCCCGGCGCAGCTTTTGGGAATCGCGCTCGTTATGATCGGAACAGCTGTCATCAACGGCGGAAAGGAGGCGGAAAAATGAATATCGATCATCACTATCTTTTTCTGGCAGGGTCGGTGCTCGTCGCTTCCGTTTCTCAGGTGCTGCTGAAAAAAGGAGCCATGAAGGAATATCCGGGATGGCTCAGACAGTATCTGAATCCGTGGGTGATCGGAGGATACCTTCTGATGTTCGGTTCTGTTTTTTTGAGCATCATGGGACTCAGGGGGCTGGATTTTTTCAACGCTCCCCTGATGGAATCATTGGGCTATGTGCTCGTCCCGGTATTCGGCGCGGTTTTCTTTAAAGAAAAGCTGACTGTGCGTAAATTAGTGGGAATAGGCTGCATAGTGCTTGGAATGGTCGTGTTTTACATTGGCTGAGAGTGAAAGCTGGAGCCATTTTGCATAGTCGCAGGATTTTTTCGGGGCGGCTGTAAAGGCTTCCAGCTGGGCGGGGTCGGAAAGGCGCAGACGCAGCTCTTTGCGGTCATCCGGCGGCATATTGACATATTTGAGATAAGAAATTTTTAACTCGGCAAGATGACCTTTGCAGCCGGGACAGTATTTTTTGTGCCCGTTGAGCATATGGATGCGTCGGCAGTATTTGCAGTAATGAATGTACATCATGAGAAAAATCTCCTTTTTGAGTGTTACTTTTTGTATCTATCCGTTACGATTGTGTCATGAAAAGGGGAAATCTGCAATGAAAAGCGTTCGACAAAAAGCGCGCGTCAGGGGAGTCGGGACTGGAGAAGATGAGGAGGAACGCCTGTGCAGAAGAGGCAGGAAAGTACAAAAAACGTTAAAAAACGCACTGTAGGAGGAGCAGCCCCCAAAAAGGGAAACGGGGGAGCTGCAAAAAGTAAAAAGTCGAATCCGGCGGGCAAAAGGGAAGATTTTCTGGATTTTCAGCCTAAGAAACAGACACCTCCCAAGGCACAGGTACATAATAAAAAGAAAAAGGAATATCAGAACGGCGGCTCAAAAAAGAGCGCGCCTGTCAGGCCGGCGCGGGAATTTGCCGCGATGGACGCAGTAGTGGCATTTACCGGACTGCTCGTCCTTGTCATGGCAGTGCTCACGACGGGGATATACCTGAGCTCTGCGGAAGTGGCGAAGCAGAAGGAGGCCATAGCGGCAGTCGGGAAAAAGCTGGAGCAGGTAGGGACTGCCGGGGAGGAGATTTTGTCCGCAGTGGCAAGGCAGCGGGAGGAAGCAGAGGACGCGCGGGACGTTTCGGAGACGGCGCCGATGGAATATGAGGAAAAAGAGCTGGAAACAGATATGGATCTGGCACTTAAGATGACCTCAGTGGAAAAGGATCTGAAAATAAAATTTACGAACAGGGAAACGGGAAAGCTTGTGGGAAATCAGGCGTTTACGGTTTCAATTTCGGGGCCGGTATCAAAGGCGGCGTCGGACGACGATAAGGACGGAATCCTTTATCTGGCGGATATGACGCCGGGAGATTACACAGTAACCGTCACGGGGCCGGACACAGTAGACGGCGGCAGGGCGGCAGGCGTTTCAGGAAATGTGACCGTAAAGGATAAGATTGTCTACGAGCAGATTGATGTTGCGGATGAAGTAAAAAAAGAATCGGAGATAAATCCCTCGAAGGAGGATACAGCGGTACACGAACAGGCACCTGCGGCGCCTGCAGATACGGTTGAATGGGTGGAATCAACACGGACGGAGATCGCTGAAAACGGCGGGGACGCCTATGAGGAGGTAAAGAAATCGGATATCCCGGCGCCGTCCGCTCAGGCAGCGGCATACGGGAACGCACCGTTTGGGGAAAGAACAGAAGATGCGGTCTGGTTTTCAAAAGAGGGGGTATCAGGAAATGACGGAGATGGGCAGGATGCTAAAAAAGTAGAGGAACTCCAGATTCCGTCAAGCTCTATGCTGAAAAGCGGGAGCACGACGACGCTGAGCGTGACGGCAAAGCCGGAGGATGCGGCGGATATTTCCGTAGACTGGAAGGTGACGGAAGGAAGCGATATCGTAAGCGTGGACGAAAAAGGCGTGATAACGGCGCTGAAGCCGGGGAATGCAATGGTAAAGGCAGTTGCACGTGACGGGAGCGGCATAGAGAGCAATCTGTGCGTTGTGATGGTCGTGGAAAATGAAAACGGCGGTCAGGAAACGGAGGGTGGTTCGGAGTCATCAGAGCAGCCGGATGAAAGCCAGAGCGCTTCGGGAAGCGCCCCGTTAAAGGACAGGAACGGAGCAAGGCTTTATTGCAAAGAGGGAGACTCCTACAGAGAGGCGACGGCAGCGGACTATGAGGGACACGATGTTTTTTATCGGAAAAAAGAGAGTGTTTCTTATCGCTATACAGGTTGGCAGACAATCGGCGGAAAAAGGTACTTTTATGATAAAAACGGGAATCCCGTGACGGGAGACCAGATTATTCAGGGAGTCAAATACAGCTTTCGGGAGGACGGGAGTCTGGACGGCGGAAATGTGATGGGGATCGATATTTCCAAGCATAACGGCACGGTCGACTGGAACGCGGTAAAAAATGCCGGTGTGGAGTTTGTGATACTGCGCTGCGGCTATAGAGGTTCTGCCAGCGGCGTGCTCGTAGAGGATGAAAAGTTCAGGACGAATATCAAAGGGGCGACGGCGGCGGGACTGAAGGTCGGAATCTACTTTTTCAGTCAGGCGGTCAATGAAATGGAGGCGGTAGAGGAGGCATCCCTCACGCTTTCCCTCATAAAAGGCCATAAAATTTCATATCCCGTTTATATTGATGTGGAGGCCGCCAACGGAAGGGCAGACGGATTGAGCGCAGCGGAACGGACGAAGGTGGTCAGGGCGTTTTGTGAGACGGTCCGGGACAGCGGCTATACGGCGGGCGTATATTCCAACAAAAACTGGTTTGCGGAAAAAATGGATACGGGGGCGTTCGGAAATTACCGGATATGGCTGGCACAGTATACGGAAAGCCCGACCTATACCGGACGTTATGAAATGTGGCAGTATTCCAGTCGGGGGACGATACCGGGCATCAAGGGCGATGTGGATCTGAACATCTGCTATCAGTAATTCCCTTGTTGCTGTTTGCACCGGCCTCAGGCAGGAACGAATTTATAGTTGGAAAAAGGTCGGGATTGTGGTACACTAAAGAAAATGCAGTTCAGAAGAAAAAGAGGAGAAGAGAAGATGAGAACCTATCTTGTTACAGGCGGAGCCGGATTCATCGGTTCTAACTATATTCACTATATGTTCAAAAAGTACGGCGACCAGATACGCATCATCAACGTAGATGCTCTCACCTATGCAGGTAATCTTGAGAATTTAAAAGAGGTGGAAGAGCTGCCGAACTACACATTTGTAAAGGCGGATATCTGCGATAAAGAAGCGATAGAGAAGATTTTTACAGAAAACGATATCGACAGAGTAGTGCATTTTGCGGCGGAGAGCCATGTGGACAGAAGCATCAGAAACCCTGAAGTATTCGTCCAGACAAATGTGCTGGGAACGGCGGTGATGCTGAACTGTGCAAAAACGGCGTGGGAGCTTCCGGACGGAACCTTTAAGGCGGACAAGAAGTTTCTGCATGTTTCAACGGATGAAGTGTACGGGTCTTTGGACGAGGATGGCGGATATTTTTATGAGACGACGCCCTATGCGCCCCACAGCCCGTATTCTGCGAGCAAGGCAAGCTCCGATATGCTCGTGAAGGCTTATATGGACACTTATCATTTTCCGGCAAATATTACAAACTGTTCCAACAACTACGGCCCGTATCAGTTCCCGGAAAAGCTGATACCGCTTATCATCAATAACGCTCTGCACGGCAAAAAGCTTCCGGTATACGGTGACGGCAAAAATGTGCGCGACTGGCTGTATGTGGAAGACCATGCGAAAGCGATAGATATGGTACAGGAACAGGGACGCCTGTTTGAAACATATAATGTGGGCGGACACAATGAAAAGCAGAACATCGAGATAATCGAGATAATCCTTGATACGCTTCAGGAGATGCTTTCTGATGACGATCCGAGAAAGGCACTTGTCAGCCGCGACCTTATCACATATGTGGAAGACAGAAAGGGGCATGACAGAAGATACGCGATTGCTCCGGATAAGATAAAGGCGGAGATCGGCTGGTATCCGGAAACGATGTTCAAGGATGGTATCAAAAAGACGATAGCATGGTATTTTGAGCACGAAGACTGGATGGAGCGCGTGACAAGCGGCGACTATCAGAAATATTACGAGGAAATGTATAAAGCGTAAAAACCGGATGGGGACGGCAGAATAACCGTTCCCATTTGAGCCAATAAGCCGGCGCGCGGGGCGCGGCGGCGTTTGGTACGCACAGGATACGGAAAGGAGCGATTCAGGATGAAGGGAATCATTCTTGCAGGCGGTTCGGGAACCCGCCTTTATCCGCTGACAAAGGCGGTTTCAAAGCAGATAATGCCGGTATATGATAAGCCGATGATATATTATCCGTTATCGACACTGATGCTTGCGGGCATCCGTGAAATACTCATCATTTCCACGCCGAGAGATCTTCCGGCGTTTCAGGAGCTTTTCGGAACGGGAGAGCAGCTGGGACTGTCGATGAGCTATGCGGTCCAGGAAACACCGAGAGGGCTTGCGGACGCATTTTTGATAGGTGCGGATTTTATCGGGAACGACAGCGTTGCGCTTGTTCTGGGCGATAATATCTTTTACGGACAGAGCTTCTCCAGAGTGCTGCGCCAGGCTGCGGAGCGGGAGAAGGGAGCGACTATTTTCGGCTATTTTGTACGCGATCCCAGGGAATACGGCGTAGTGGAATTTGACGAGAACGGCAAGGCGCTTTCCATCGAGGAAAAGCCCGAGCATCCGAAAAGCAATTACGCAGTTCCGGGGCTGTATTTTTATGATAATGACGTGGTGGAAATCGCACGTAATGTAAAGCCGTCGGCAAGAGGGGAGATTGAGATTACTTCAATCAACAATGAATATCTGCGCAGGGGCACACTCATGGTAGAGACTTTGGGACGCGGCTTTGCATGGCTGGATACGGGCAATCACGACGCGCTTTTAGATGCGGCGGATTTTGTGGCGGCAGTGCAGAAACGTCAGGGTATGTATATTTCCTGTATCGAGGAGATTGCCTTCCGCAGAGGCTTTATCAGCAGGGAGCAGCTTTTGAAGCTTGCAGAGCCGCTGATGAAGACCAATTACGGAAAATATCTGGTGGAGGTTGCCAACGGATTATAAGCGGACAGGCGGTTATGATTCTTGGATACGGAAAGGAGCATTTTTTAAAATGGGTAAGATTACAGTGGAAACATGTCATATCGAGGGCTTAAAGGTGATTACCCCGCAGGTGTTCGGGGATGCCCGCGGATATTTCATGGAAACTTATAATTATAATGATTATAAAGAGGCGGGCATCGACCAGGTTTTTGTGCAGGATAATCAGTCCGCTTCCAAAAAAGGCGTGCTGCGCGGCTTGCATTTTCAGATAAATTATCCGCAGGACAAGCTGGTGCGTGCGATAAGAGGCGAGGTATTCGATGTGGCGGTAGACCTGCGTCCGGATTCTCCTACCTACGGTCAGTGGTACGGGGTGCTGTTGTCTGAGGAGAATAAAAAGCAGTTTTTCATTCCGAAAAATTTTGCGCACGGTTTTGTAGTACTGTCCGATTATGCGGAATTTGCATATAAGTGCACGGATTTTTATCATCCGAATGATGAGGGCGGTCTTGCATGGAACGATCCGGATATTGGCGTGGAATGGCCTATCCCGGAGGGAATGGAACTGATTTTGTCCGATAAGGACCAGAAATGGGGCTCTTTTGCAGAGTTTTCAGGAAAGCACGAATGAAAAAACTGAGTAAAAAAGCGGGAATCGCCATATTCACTGCGGTGATGGCGATTCTTGCCGTTATTATCGTTGTATACAATAATCCGCTGGCGGACCGTCAGGACGAGCTGTTAAAAAAGAGCATCGCCCTTGCGCTCATCGCAGCGGCGGTCATCGCATTTATCGTTCTTTATGATAAGATTACGGTGCTTCCGAAGGAGCTCTATCAAAACAGACGGCTGATATGGAAGCTGGCAAAGAGCGATTTTAAAAAGCGCTATGCGGGCTCTTATATGGGCGCGTTCTGGGCAATGGTACAGCCGGTCGTCACGGTGGCGATGTACTGGGTTGTATTCGTCAAGATTTTTCCGAACCGGACAGGCTATGCATCCGGAGGAGCACAGGATATACCGTATATCCTTTTTCTGACGGCAGGACTCGTACCGTGGTTTTATTTTTCCGAGGCGCTCACGAGCGCGATGATGGCGCTTTTGGAGTATAATTATCTTGTTAAAAAAGTCGTGTTCAAGATAAGCGTTCTGCCGATCATCAAGATTATCGCGGCAACGTTCATACATGGCTTTTTTGTGCTGGTTCTGCTGGCGATAGCGGCACTTTACGGCTATTATCCGAGCCTGTATACGCTCCAGATATTTTACTACAGCGCGTGTATGTTCATTTTTGTGTTGGCTATCAGCTATACAACCTGCGCTGTCGTGATATTTTTCAGGGATCTTCAGTCCATTGTAAATATTTTTTTGCAGGTCGGAATGTGGGCCACACCTGTACTCTGGAATATCAATGACTTTGACCTGAAGATACAGATGATTGTAAAGATAAATCCTCTCGTATATATCGTGGAAGGCTACCGCAGCGCCATCTATGGCAAACAATGGTTTTGGGAGGACTTCTATTCTACCGTTTACTTCTGGATAGTCACAGTAGTCCTCTTCGGCATCGGCGCCCTCATATTCAAAAAACTAAAACCCCACTTTGCCGACATTATGTAACCTAAATGAGCCATGCAGGGACTTTTGTGCATGCGCCCCGTGGGAGCTTGCTCACAAAGGGGCGAAGGTACAAAAGTCCCTATACGGCGACTAGCC